>ERZ780058.7-NODE-7-length-90851-cov-68.0946_pt1 | contig 90851 bp, 114 predicted proteins | sample MGYA00511922_ERZ780058 | MGnify/ENA primary metagenome ERZ780058 (study PRJEB29588, sample SAMEA1970897) | human gut metagenome | biome: human gut; feature: human-associated habitat; material: faeces | place: Denmark | collected 2008/2010 ...
TCTCCCTTATCATCGCCAAAGTCCCAGTCAAAAATGGATTTGGCCGGGACTTTGGTTAATACTCTAAATGAAACTTCCAGACCTGATGTTACATATGTGAAGTCTAGATTCTTTTTCATTTATATTCGGATTTACTTATTCTTTGTTTTCTTCGAAATCTTCAAGTAAAACTTCAAGGATATCTTTTACGGTATCTTTCGGGTCAGCTTCGATTTCATGTTTCTTAGCAATCAGCTTAGCTTCCTCGAGAGAATAGGCTTTGGCAATCTTACCAATCTCCATGCCCTTTGCAAACTGAGCAGCTAACTTCTTGTCAAGCTTTTCGATATCCTCATCAGTATACTTATTAACTTTGTTCTTTTCAGGAACTAAAACCAAGTGGCCAGAAACTAAAGCTTTCTGAATACGTTTTGTTCTGTACTGACGAGCAGTAAGTTCTCTCTCTTCGCCTTTTGCAATTGAAATACCTGTTACCTGGTCGTTAAAACTGTAGGCATTAGTTCCAACTGTTACAATATAAGTAGTAGCCATAATCTTTTATTTTTTAGGTTATAATATAAAACCCCGAACAGAATGGATTGAAACTGTTCGGGGAGAAATTAGACAAAAATACAATGAAGAAATCCCGGATATTATTCTAAGTTAACCAATAGGTATGGGTCAATGTTCATGAAGCTCGGGAATCCAGCTTCAGAGAATTTCTTGTTAGCTGCCAACAGAAGAACAGCATCCTGGTACATCTTAGAGAAACCTGTAGTCAGAGAAGCATATACAGCTTCAGTCTGATTAGATACGATTCTTTCTGATTCAAGCATCAACTGTTTAGCAGTAAGCTTAATCAAGGCAGCACTGGTATCTACCATCAACAACTGCTGATCGGGAGTTCCCGGGTGAATATAGAAGTCAGCCTTGTTGGGAACCGGAGACTTGATATTCAGTGTAGCTTCTGTAGTTCCTGAGTGACGTTCTTTAAATTCAGGCAAGTTCAACATCTCGATAGCCTGGTCTTCACCACCAATCATAGTAGTAAAGTTACGGCCCATACGAGCAGCACGAACCCAGATATGCAACAAGTCTTTATAAGTAATACCGTTGGTTGTTTCATATACACCAATAACTGGAGCAGATTCAGAACCATCAGCTTTGTTACCGTTCATCAAAACATCCATTGCCAAAGTATCCATAGCATAACCCAACTGAATACCAAAGTCACGGAGATAGATTCCCAATACATCGATTGAAACGTAGTTTTTAACTTCGTCAGTAAGTTTAAATCCTTTACCGATTTTGAACAGAGAAACTGATTTCTGTCCGAAGCTTACATCTCCCAAAGGAATTGTTTCTGCTTCATTTACCTTAGCGGGAGCAGCATCCGACATATTTACCATCGGCATAGTTACCTGCAAACCATTAATTGATTGGTCTGAAGCAATGATGTTCGGGTAGAAAGGTGCCTGACGCATACCAGTTGTAATAGCAGCACGGATGATTTCCGGTACAATCCAACGGATATTCTGTTGCGGCATAGTGAAGATGTTCTGCATTGTATCAATCTTCGGATTAATGCCCAACTTTTCAAAGAAGGCATCCTGTGATACACCATATTTACCCTGTACCAGTTCTTCCAGAGTAACTTCAATAGGCAATGTGTTGTTGGAACCCTGACGGTATGCTTCCAAACTTCTTACCATTTCTGGAAGTTCCTTTCTAAGGTCTTCCATTTTCAATTGTGCAAATTCTGTATTCATTGTTCTTTTAATGTTCAGTTAATGATTAGCGTACCAATACTTGAATAATATCATTAGCTTCATCAGCCGGTACGATGCTAATGAATTTTGTTTCATCGGCTGAAGTTTCAGCAGTGATGAAACGGTCAATCAACAGGGTATCTGTGGGTTTTACATAACCACATTCCATAGCCTCTTTAGCTACCCAGTTTACAACCATGAAAGCTTCTACAGCTACAGTTACTTCTACGGGGAAATTTCTTTGAGCCTGATAAGCAGGGTTAATGTTGTCAGTTACAGCTATACCCAGATAAACCTGGCTGCCATCTCCACCCGGGATATAAGGTTCGATATTACCATCGGTATCCAAAGCTACCGGCATACCCTGATGAATAACTTTGTTTTCTTTTACACAGAAAGCCTGATGCAACTTGTTAGATTCACTCTTATAGATCACCGCTCTGGGAGTTTTTTCACCAAACAGAGTCATCGGTTGATCCTGATTTACCAGCTTAGTAGTAGGATGTGTATTCATATTCTTCTTATTTTAGAGATTATTTTAATTTGTTTGAATAGATACCTTTCAGAATCTCTTCAGTACTCTTTTCGGAATTCTGAGCAGTAGCTTTGTTATCAGATTTATCTTCTGGCTCAGCTGCAGAAGAAGCACGGCTTACATCATGAGAACCGCATTTAGCGCAAGTCATTGGGAATTTTTCTTCTAATCTAGCCTGGTAATCCTTAGTAAGAGAGATCAAAGTTACCATGCCGGTAGTTTCGGCATTCAACATTGTAACGATAGTTTCATCAACTTTGTCACCCATAAGTTTTTTATAGGTTGCAACGGCATTTTCACGGAGAGATGCAATGTGGTTTTTACCTACCTGAGCCATTTCTTTCAGGTTTGCAACTTCTGCATTCAGGTTAGTAACCTGCTCTGTAAGAGAAGTTTTTTCTGTAGTTAAGTTATCCACAGTAGTCTGAAGAGTATTACAAGAATTAACCAATCCCTGAATGGCTGCAAATGCAGTTTCCTCGTTCATCTCTGTACCTTCGGCAAGAGTAAGGCAATCTTTACCAAAGATTCTTTCTAAAAATTTTTGTAGTTCATTCATATCTTTATTATTAGGATTTTGATTTCCTTGGTTATCATCATAAGATTGGGAAGTATCGTTATTTTCACTGAACAAAGCTAGATCAGTTTTCGTATCATAGAAGAAATACTGTTTAGACTTATCATCTCTATATTCTTCGTATGAAGCCCAAGTTCTCTTGGCAAAATTGGGATTAATGATTTTACCATCATCCCCAATCTTCTGAGCAAAAGCATCAGCTCCATGAGATACCAAAGAGGTTTCTAAGTATCTTACTACTTCAGTAACTATTCTTCGTACCATAACTCCCTTAGAATCATAGGTACCCAGTTTCTGGTAGAATTCGTTATCTTCCATATTTGGGTGAGACTTATCCCACTTAAACTGTACTGTTACTGAGTTAGAATGGATAGATGGAGGATCCATAAGAATGCCTCTAGCAATTCTCGGATTTGCTTTACCATCAATCTTTAATATACCATTAATACCTGCAGGAATAACAAAAGAACCATCCTTGTATTCATCTTGCCAGATAACTTGTGATACAGCTCCAATAGCATTACCAATATTAGTCTCATGGTCACAGTTTACTGTTTGTCCTAAGAGCATTCTCATAGAAGCTTTTAATACCCCATTTTGACCAAAATCGGTAGGGTTCCAGTTCTTAGACACAATAGTTGCAGATAATAATCTGAACATTGGTTCAATAAACTCCTCATCTTTGGGAGTAAGTTCTTCTGGCTTCAAGTCAGGATAATAGGTATTATAATCTATTTCTCCTCCCCAAAAACCAAATTGACTAACTGACTCCTTAGAAGTTTGAGCCCATTTATAGAAATTCTCCGAGAAGGTTTGTGGTTCTATAGATGTTGGGATGTACCCAGCCATTATAGTATGACCACTACCTATCACTAAAGAATCCAAATGTTCTCTGTTCTTTTTAGTAATCGGTTTACTCATCTTGATTTAGTATTTTGATCTCCTCGTGAAGGAGCCGGGTTATTTTTATCTCTTGATCTACGAGCGGATTGATTCTTATCATCCTGTCTCTGTTTCTTCTTAGTACCCTCTTGTGGGTCTGAATTACCTCCCTTAGCAAATTGATCTTCCAATGAAACTCTTGGTTCTTCTTCTGAAGGAGAATCATAGCCCATTTCCCAAGCATATTGATATTGAGAAATGATACCTGCCTTATAAAGCAAGTCAAGGTTCTGAATCTTATACTGTCTACCTTGTTGGATTTTAACCTCATCGGAGATAGTAGATGATCCCCAAGTAATGGATATCCCTTTGCAATCAAAGCCAGCCAGACGTAGTTCTAGTTCATAAATAAACTTAAGAACATAAGAAACTATCATTTGGATATTCTTCAGCTGACTTATAAGCTTAGAAAGCATAATACCAGTTGCTCCTTCTCCAATGGAAGCTTGTACTCCAATTAGATTACCATTTACTCCCAAACCATTAGCAACTGATTGCTGGTTCATATTCCAGGGTTTATCAATATTGCTCATCTCTTTTGAAGTAGAGTTCAGTTTAAACTGATGATCATCAATGTAACCAGTTACTACTCCATCCTTCATACCTTCCCTTACATTCTGTTTCAAACGTATTAGCTCTCTATTTAACCTTCTAGTGTAAGCTTCTACATTTTCATTAGGTTTCTGTTGTGGTTTTTCCATCAAAGCCTCTAGAAAACCAACCATACCACAGATTTCCATGATATGCTTAAAATTGGTTTTCATATCATGCTGACCCTTTAATGAGTCCAATGATGCCATAAAAGGAGGTATTCCGTAAGGTTCATCGGTATCATTATACATACCCACATAACAATAGGTTTCTGTATTAAGTTTGATATAATCTTGCTTATTTGAGCCATTCCAAAGAGTGTTCCTCTGATATGGGCTATAAACTCCGTTATTCTCCCTTTTGAATACTATCCTGTCTGGTTTGAGGAATAATACAGTAGCTAGACCCTCAAGCTTTTCATTTGGTACAGCCTCTATTGAGATAGCTCCACTGATCATCAATTGAACTATCATTTTGTTTACCAATCCATCCATACCAGCAGTATAGTTAGACCATTTGGGAGATACCTTAGAAAGATGATCTCTCATCTTATCGGCCTCTTTATCGGTATTATTAGGGAAGGTTATGTTGTGACCAGTATTAGCAAGCTTAAACATGTCCTGTAAAGCTATGTTAACATCTGGATTCACTTTATATAAATCCCTTAAAAGCTGAATCACTTCAACACGAAAAGAAGGCGTAACCATCTGAGTTAAGCCTTTCAATGTATGAATGAAGTTACCTGGGTCATCATCCGGTTCCGATACTCTACCGGGTGAAATAGGTACCTCCTCTTTTTTACTTGGAGGATTAGCCTTGTTTTCTTGTATTGGAGATCGATTCCTTCTATCGAATCCAAAAAACTTAAGAATTTTCATTTCGGTTGTATTATTACATTAGTTTTTCCTTTTCGTATGTGATTACAAATTGCTTTACCAAATATATCATCATCAGAATAAACATCTCCTTCCAAATCCACATCTACAGCAGAAGTATTATTTCGGTGTTTACCCATGGCTACAGGTCTACCCAAACCATCATATATAAAGGTAGGAGCTTCTTGAACAAAGAAAGGATCCTTCACAATAATATTCTCTTCTCGAATATCTTGTTCTAGACCCTCTATAATTACTGAACGATTCTTTTGGGTAGTTAACCAACCTGGAGATTTATCAACCTCTGGTCTGGATTTACCTTTCTTTTTCAGAAGCTTTTGATAGTAATATAGGTTAGGGTATCCTTCTGACTGAAGAGCAGAAGTTACTGCTAACCCAACGTCGTTAGATTCTGGAGCTACAACAGCAAAATTAAATAATTGCCCAGTATCTCCCAGTAACCTAGCATATTTATCTACTGCCATTCTTCCCTTATACACAACTTGTTCTTCTCCCAGCTTGTCCATACAAGTGAAAGAAGAATAGTCTGAGCCTCTACCTGTTGCAACGTCTGCACCGATAAAGTACTGTTTATTTGGATCTGGTTCGTTGAATTGTCTATACTGACGATTGAAACGATATTTTAAAACTGGATAATCACTTAAGCAATCTTCGATAGCCTTGATATCTGCCATATCAAATACTGTATTACCTGAAGAAAGAAAGTCTCCATCGATTTCTTGTGCAGTTCTTTTTGGACCCAATGCAGAAGCCATCTGGTCATACCAAGATTGATCCCGTTCTGGGTGCATCTGCCAATATAATCGAATAGCATTGAAAGGATTACCTCCAGCTATAGCATCTACCCATGTTGAATGGTAAAAATTACCCATACCGTATGGAGTAGAATTGATGATGGCTGAACCTCCGGTGGAAAGCGTAGGGAAGGCAGCTGCCCAAATAGCTGAAGCCCACCGAACGATTGCAGCCTCATCAATTACCAGGAGAGAAAGAGATTCTGAACGACCGGCTTCTGAAGATGTTGGGATGGATTCTATGAATGAACCATTATCGAATTCAATCATAGAGGCAGAACCAAATTCCCCAGTTCTTCCGTTAATGATCGGGGTTTGCATATACCATGGAAGATTCTTATACATGAACTTAATCTTCTTAAGTACCTTCTTAGCTGTTGTATCCTTAATGGAGATAATGTTTATCTTCTTATTAGGATGATATGATGCCAGCCATAAGCAGTACATAGATATAAGTTCTGTAATACCCGCTTGCCTGAACTTTAACAAGATATTGAATCTCTGGAGTATAAATTGGTATAGTACGGCTTTTTGATACGGATATAATTCAAATCGAACCTTTCCTCTCACTGGATGTATCACATAACAAAAAAGACTGAAAAAGAAAACATCCGTTGTAACCCTAGATAGATTAGATAATTCTTCTCTTGTAAGGTTAGTGGGTGTTTCCTGTATCTTCTTTGCCATAAAATCTAAAATTTATAAGTTACTACCAGTTCTAAATCAGTTTTGATACCTGAGAAATATCTTGGGTAATAAAAACTGTTTATCCCCAGTTTGTAATTAAATCTCTTAGTCTCGATTGAAATTCCTGTTCCCAAATCCCATAGATTGTTAAAGGGTCGGTACTTACCATAAACATAAGGAACTAATCTTATTCTAGATTTAATTTCTTGTGTGGTAAGTTTTCCGTTATACCAAGAATACTTGTAGTTATTAGGATCGATATTGAATAACCTACTAGAATAAATTCCTGAGTTTTGATTAAGGAAACTCAATGTAAGTTGATTCTTATCGATTACTAATTGAACAAGAGAATCCTTCTCTGAGATTATAGAATCAGGTTTATTAGCGGCATGAATAGGCGGCTTATCCCAATTCTGATAATTGTAAAGAAGGATTCTACTTGGGTTAAGTAAATTATCGTAGGAAATTGGCAGGAAATCTTTCCTCAAATAAATTGTATCAGTATGTTGAATGATCTCTTTATCAGGTAACATACTGAGTTGTTGATTCAGTTTGTAATTCCTGAAGCAAAGGTAAATAGTAAATCCTAGTAAAAGGACTACCATGGCAATCTTAAACTTCTTTATCTTTTGATCTGAGATAGGCATCTTTTGTTTTGTATCTATCAATTATTACTCCCAAAATTACTTTGAAATTATTACTGAAGTCAGTAGTCGGAATTCTAAATCGAATATCAATCCCTTTTGAATCTTGAGTAATACTCATTCTGATTTTTCCCTTGTGACTCTTTACAACTCGATTATAAAGAGTTGCTAAGAGATTAAACATACTCTTCAGATTTTTCGGTAATATCTCTGTTCTGTATAAAGTTTCTTTGTTCATTGTTACTTGAGTTTTTCGGTTTCAATTCATAATAGTCAACTCACTCTATATCAGGTGCTTGGCATTCATTTGCCAAGTCTGGCATAAGCCAACTAATTCAAATTCAATCAGTTACGAAACTGGCTTTGTTTTTCCCTTAACAATCCCTTTTCCTGATTGATTCTTATATCAGTATTCCTTATTCCAATATTCCTTATTCCAATATTCCTTATTCCAATACCCTTTAAAAGCCTATTAGATTTATATAGGGGGGATTCACTTGAAATTAAGGCATTTCTTAAACCATAATCCTACTTCATATACTGACCCTTTGCTCAAGGTATACCTAGCCTTATTCAACCAGTAATGATAAGTCTTAGGATCCCAAGTTGCAAATCCTCGAATAAATACTCGGTAATTTTCGGGAAATCCCATAATTGCCTTGAAATCCTTTATTCCCAAGGGATATCCATCTGGTCTGAATTGCCTATCGGATGGTCTGAGTGTTAAAGGTGGTTTATCATCTTCCAATCGATATACTCCCGGGAGAGTACTCATCTTAGCAGTTTTAATTGGCCATTTCTTTTCATCTTTGAAATCATGGGTCCAAAGTTGTCTTACTTGTCTGACTGTAAGATTTTTCTTTTCAGGTAATTTCCGATAATCATACATGGCTAAAACTTTATCAGAGAATGGAATCAAAGCTTCCTGTGGGGCTTGTACTAGTAAATCTCTAGTAAGTTTTGGAGTATTTACTTGGAATACTTCATTAAAAGAATCCAAATACTCTTTTCCCTTGTCTAAATGAACTCCGATAATTACTAATCTTTTTCTTGATACTTGGGAGTTTCCGAAGTCAGAAACGCTTCTTTCGTGAAAAATAAGTTTATAGTTCTTAAAGAAGTCCGTTAACATTTCTTTAGAAATGAGAGATAGCAATCTTGGTAGGTTTTCTATAAGAAAGAGAGCGGGTTCGTAATATTGAATTGCTTGGAATACTAGTTGTATACTTTTATTACTTTTAGGGTCTCCTAGGGTCTTAGATTTAGATAATCTCATTACTGAGCAACTACCACAATCAGGGCTAGATAATATGATATCTGGATGCCAATCTTCGGGTAATTCGTACCCTTTTAAGAAAGGTATACCTTTGAAATTAGCTTTCCACTGCTCTTCTCTACTAGTATGGAATACTCCTCTAGGTTCAATATTTCCTAATATGTTATACTTAGTACTATTTTTAAATGGGAATAGTAAGGCGGCGCCGCCTGCACAAACTCCTAAAATATTCTTTATTTTCATTTTAATTTAAATTTATGAAAGAAAACCTATTACCATATTACCCATCTTATTATATTAATGAAGATGGTACTGAAGTATATCGAAAGAATTCATTCATTAGTAGTAAAGGCAAGATTTACCAAAAGAACAAAGGGTCGGATTGGTATAAACTACGTATCAAAGTTTGTAGTGATGGTAGACCTAAAGTAAATCTTTGGAAAGACAGTCATAGAGTTAAAGTAAGGATTCAGAGGTTAGTAGCATTAGCTTGGATTCCAAATCCAGAAAACAAACCATATGTATGTCATAAAGATAACAATCCTCTAAATAATCATTATAAAAATCTATACTGGGGAACTCCAAAAGAAAATGCTCAACAATGTATTAGAGATGGTAGATTCCATTTTAATTCTGGTTGGAATGCTTTTTCTGATAGAAAGAAGTATAGAATATATAGATTTATGTTACGTCATCCCGATTATACTGCTAATGAGATTGCTAAAAAATTTAGTACTGGGAGATGTATGGTATTTAAAATTAAGAAGAAATATGGATCGTAAATCCCACATACTCCCAATACTTTTAAGTCTTTCATTTCTTGTAACTTCTCAATTTTATGTACTTGAACCAAGCATAAGGCTTACGGTCTTCTAAATAATCCAGATCTTTATCATTATTATGAGCTTCTTCCTCAAAGCTTACGTCATGATATCTTTCATTCTGCTTATCCCATTTAGCAAAACAAAGGATGATTAAGTATTCAATTCCATACCAAAGATAGAAAAATATCCATAACATCTCAGCCATTTGCTTTGAATGGATGTGTTCATGGTTATAATCTACTTCAGTAAACTTAGCCCCTTTTCTTACAAATACTAATCCAAAAAGGTTGATAGCTTTGTACCCTTTGAAAGGTATTAGATTGTTATAAATTATTTTCATAGCTTATCTTTGAAGTTTTCGTAGGTATTTCTCAGCTTTTGGTCGTAGTTATTGTCTTTGTAACCAGGACCATTGTATCCTTTAGCGAAAGCATCCCAGTCTTTTGCCTTCAAATGCTTCACTAAACCAGAGTTATAGAGGAAATGATACATCATTTCTAGCTGCATTTCATGAGATTCAGACATCTTTTGAATCATTTCATCTACTGATTGACATCCACAAAGCTGATAATTGAAGCCCATAATCTGTCCTAATCCCCAAGAAGTGGCTAAATTAGCACAGTTTTCATCAATTTTACGAGCTGCTTCGAGTCTTTTCCACTCTCCTTCACCTCCTAAGTAGAATTCTTTGGTCCATTTTTGATAAACTAAGGATGGATTTCTCTTGGCTAGATCGTATAAATAGGTTCTTTTACCTTCTCCATCGAGTTTTATCTTCAAATATTTCCACATTACATGACCTTCGAAGAGAATTTGAGGTCTACCAGAGGATAAAAATCCGTCTCGATTACCACATTCTACTACAGTTACTGTCTTTAACAGAGCTGGTTCAAGGTTTAACTTGTTTGCAACCTTGGCAATTAATTCGTTAGTAAGTTTATCCATAATATAAATTCTTAGAGTTTACATTAAAGATGGTAAAGTATTGCTTGTAGCTTTTCTTAGGTAAGTATATCGAGTTCTATTTATCAATGAATAAATAATTTAATTATGGATATGGGAAAGAAACAACAGATTATGGTTGATTGGTTTAGGAAAACCCTAGATGAATCGAAGAAACCCTGGAATACCCAGGTATATTTGATAACTGATAAGTATCATGTTTACATTGCCAATAAGGATATCAGATTAATAGGAAGCAGTTTCGGTAAGGCAATTGATAGACCTCTGAAATATTTCTTATTCACTGATGGCAAGATACAGTATTTCAACAGTATAGAATTTCTTGGCTATTTGCCTTTTGAATTAAGAGACGAATACCCAGTCAATTGCAAACCTCTAAATCCTTGGGAATACGACTACTACCGTCAGCATGGAATAACCTCAGAAGATTTGCAGAATTTATTCAATAATGATTGATATTTAAAAATAAAATAGTATATTTGTATAACGAAATAAATACATTATTTATATGAAAAAAGAAATAGTAAAACTCAAAGAGGGTAACTCGGTTATTTACCAAGACAAAACCCTAATGGAAAAGGCAAACGTAGTATCTATCGATAAAAAGAACGGTACTGCAATATTATCTAACAAGGTAATAATTACTAGAACAACAAATCTAGAGGGTCAATTTACTCGATTAGATGGGAAAGGTAATGCAATAATCCTACCTTGTACTACAGAGAATGAACAGAAGTACAATGCCTTTGTTGCATATCACCAATCCAAGAAATCCTTAGAGGCAATCAAAAAATGGTTGGATGATAATGGGAAACACAAGGATGATGAAACCCTTGAGAAAGTGATAACCTTAGATAAGAAACTTAAAAAACTAATCGAAAAGCTCAATGAATAGTACTTGGATAATATTAGGCATAATCTATGGGATATGCCTAATCCCCTCTATATTTCTAACCAAGATGTTATGTGAAGAAATCAGGATGATAAGACCTCATCTATTATTCCTTACAATCTGGTTAGTATTACCTTTATTTCCTATTTACCTAATATTCTTTAAAAAGAAAAACAATGGCTAGAATTAAAGATTACGACGAAGATTTATCTGCTCCCAAACTTCTAAGAGAAAGGGCAAGAGATAGCAAGGGTAGGTTCATTAAAAAGGACCTACCACCCTATCTAGGATCTGAGCAAGTATTAAAACCTAAGAACTACTATCACTTCGATAGTCACGGTAATTATAAGGGTAGCTCAATGAATTTTGATGCTCTAGTATGCCTTGGCTTTACTTGGTTTAAATTACTGGGAGTAGCATTAATGATGTTACTATGGCCAATAGTATTTATATATGCCCTTAATGATGGGATAGAAGGATACCCATTTAAGAAGTATGCAATCCCTTATATCTTTATCCTAGTGGCTTGGTTTATAATATTCTTATATGGATTAGTATCATGAGTAATATCGATGAAAAGGCAAAGAATAACTTCACCATAGAGATGAGGATATTCGAAAACTATGAGAAAGTAAAGCATGAGATAATCAAGGTAATTGATTTCCTAAGACATGCAGAAACTAACCTAGGGATGTGTAAGATATTCGATAATCAGAACCATGAATTCTGGCATAGTGTAATTAAACCCTGGTTCCAACCTGAAAGGTTTGGTATTACCCATCTCTGGTTTTCTTGAAAGATTTAGTTATATGGGTTATGGAGAGTATCATACTATAAGAGGTAATCGATGGTTGAAGACTCCCATAGATAAGATTGATAAAGAGGATCGGATATTTGGGTATTGGTTTCCTCCCTATAAGAAATATATCCCACATAGGATTAAGGTTTTGAAATTGGCTTTAAAGGATTTGGAAAGGATTAAGGAAGAGTATGGTAAGGATTAAGATTTTGAATGCCAGGGATGTTTTTATTCTCTGGCTTCTTTGTGTGTTGTGTCTTGGTATGCCCTTAACGTGTGTAGAAATTTTGTGTGTGTTCAAGGCTTTTCTAGGCAATGCCCTTAATACGAGGAGGTAAAAAGTTGTGGTAGTAAATTCGTGGTTTGTGTTCAAGGTACCCCTTAATACGAAAGCCTAAAAATACCAGGTACTAAATGCGGGGTACGGTAGCCCTTATTTAGAATAAGTCAAAAAAAAAGTAAGGGACAAACATTCTCTTACTTTTTAAAAAATTTTATTTTCTTTTATTTTCTTGTTTATCCCATGCATAAGCAAGAAAACTTAATAGAATGAAAATAAAAATCCAACTTAAGATTTCTAAAACAAAATTCATAAACCATATTTTATAAGGAGCAATTTTAAAATTGCTCCTTGATTAAACAATTTATTTTTTTACAATTTGTAAAGCCTTTTTCAAAATATCTTTGTTTGTTTCTTTCATATTTTCAGAACAAACAGAAGAAAGTGAAAAATCATTTACTTTGTAAACTTGCTTATAAAAGTCTAAAAACGCTTTTTTTAGCTTCTCTAATCGTGTTTTATCTTTTTCTTGAACTAATGATTCAGATAAAGAAAGAATTGTATTTCTAAATTTTTTTCGAGCTACTTTCTTTTCTTTGTCCGAAAGTTCTGAAAAAATTTCTTCTTTGTAAATGTCTGATTTTTTGATACCGAAAGAAGTTTTTAAAAGTCCTTCAGTAGATTTATTTAAATTAGCTAGAATATCTTTATAAAGAATATTGTTTGCTTTTGCTTGTGCTTTAGCTTTTTTAGCACTAACTTTGTTTATTTGTTCTTTTGTAGAATTTTCAACTACATTTACATTCTCAACTGAATTTAATTTTTTTTCTTCCATAATAAAAATGCTTGAACTTTTGAATTTATTTTATTATAACCTTTTCGATAAAAATTCAAGTCTTATTAGAAACTCGAAAAGGTTTTTTTATTTCTCTATGCAAATATAAGAATAATATTTTAATCTGCAAAATTTTCAAAGATTTTTTTTTTGAAAATTTTTCTTATTAAATTTTAGAACTCTTATCCCTTTCTGACATTACAAAGATAAGAACTTTATTTTAATCTACAAAATAATTCGAGAAAAATTTTAGTTAAAAATGAATTTTATTATTTTAAGAATAATTTTCAGAAAATATTTGCATATCTCAAAAATTTTATTATTTGCGCATACATTATTTATTATCAAATTTCCACTCATTAACCCCGCGGGGTCCTAAATTGCCCGCACGTTGTCTGCTATATAATACCTGTATGATAACAGATTAAGGCCATCTATGGTTCCATTACTATAACCTCCTGGTAATCCATCATAACAAATCCACAAGGCCAGAGGATTCTAGGGAATTTTCGGAGGGCCTTTTAAGTGGCTATATAGTATCTGTATATTACATGCCTATACCTGAAGGCCATATATGGTCGATAGTTAGTGTACTTGGGTAAGCCTTATAGGCTCTATAGATAGGCCTAGTGGGTTCTTATATAAGGCTAGTAAGTATATGTGTAGTAAAGCTCTAGTACCTCTTAGGTGATTATATGAAGTCTATAGATGGCCTCCTAGGTATGTACATAGAAAAGCCCAGGTACCTTAGTTAGGCCTAGGCAATATTATTAGGTTAGTTTTAATCGAATTGATTATTTGAATTATATATGTATTCGTACCAGGGATAGTCTGGTAAGTAGTTAATAAGACTAGTGATAAGCTTATTGGTTATCTGATTTACTTGTACTGAAGGGTAAGAGGGATAAACCTCGGGTTCAGATATTAATGATTTGGTACTGAGGTTAAATTTAATGTTTTGGATAGTTACTTCTTTTTTTTTCATAAATCTATAAATTAAAATATTACTAATATATTTCTATTTATTTGATGCAAATATAAAAATAATAAATAATATATGCAATATCCTTGATTGCCTTTCGAAGGCCCCTAATGTCCTAGAATTATCTAAAATAACCATAATATAAATACTTATGCAATTAACAACAATATTACTAGGATGGCAATTAAAAATAGCCCCTTGATTGCCTAGAAATTTATAAAATCCCAAGCCATTTATGGTATATTTTGTGTACCTAGTTTTATAAAATCCGAGCCTAAAATGGCCTCTCTAGGTACACAATTTTTATATAAATCCTAGCCTCTTGGCAATTAAAATCCGAGTCTAGGTACACAAAATCACAACCTAAATCCTAGATTACACAAACTAGCCAAACAGAACACTTTTCAATTACACGTGTGAAGCTAAAATACATACGTATCTAAATCCCACCCATATTAGTATATTATATATAGGCGTTACTAAAATAGCTACGTGTCAAAAAGGCTCATATACGTATCTCAAAAACTATTGCCAGAGTGTACTTTTTGCTTTTCTGTGATTTAGGGGCCAGGATTGGTGATTTTTATTGCCTAAAATGGCCTTTGGGGCCTCAAGGATTTAGTACTTTAAATTTTGAGAGCTATAGTGTTTGGTATAGTAGAGCCCCCTCTATGAGTATGTTCCTGACTTTTTCGAAAAACCCCCATTGGTACACAGAAAAGAAGGGAAACCAAGATCCTAAGATATGTATATTAGTATTAGTTATGTGTATTATATATTGGATTGTGATATAGGGGATTTGTATCTTAGTTAGTGATATCTGTATATTCAGATTAGGTGTATATGATATAGGTAGGTTTATTGTGTACCTTAGTTATAGTATATTTCTTTGTTGGGAGTGGGGTAGGTGGGTTGTGTACCTAGTATCTGTATACTTGGTTTTTATTTTGTTTGGGAGGTAATTGATTATATACTTGGTTTGTGTACACAGAAAACTCTAGGTATTTCTGGGCTCTAGGTATTCTTTTTATTTATCTTTTGTGGTGTTGGGAGAGGGATATTAGATCTTCTGGGTTCTGAAGTATATCCTGTAGGTATGGGTTTATCTCTTGGATGTTATACTGGGCTTGGAACCTAGAGATGGTATCCTTTAGTTCATCTATTAGAGTATCATAGAGGTTATTGTATATTATCTCTTTGATTTTGGTTTGGACTTCTTTGTTTTGTTCTAAGGGTATTTGTCGGGTGGTTGAGACTTGGATTCCTATTGGTTTCTCTAGGTCTGGTACCGTTGGTAGGTTACCCATATAGTCTAGTCCAGAGATGAGTTCTAATATTTCTTCATTGGACATAGATAATATATAGTTGGGCTCTTTGTATACTTTGCAGGTTAGTATTTGATTACCATTCTGACTGATTGTGATTCTTGATGAAGGATTTGTTGTTTTCATTGTTTTAGTTATTTTTTAATTGTTCGAGTAGGTTTGATATCTCAAGTTGATGAAGGATTTCTGTTTCCTTGTGATTGGATTCCCATCTCTTGAGGGCATTGTAATAACAGGTATATTGGGTTATCATCTCTTCCGCTTGGTCTTTGTCTTGAATAAAGGATTTTAGTTGTTTTTTGAGATCAATTACGATTATATCTTGGTGTTCTGGAGTTAATTGAGGGATTCCGAATAGGATAGCCTCTACCTGAGAAGGAGAATAATCATAGTATTGGTCATCAGCACCTTTGGTTAAATCCATGCGAATAAGATTTTCTCTCAAGTTTTCGAATAAGTCATACTCTGAAGCATAGGTAATAATATTACCAAGGAACTCGTCAAAGGGTTCGTCTTCTATCTCGATTTCGTAAATCTCGATGTAGTCGATAGTGTCATTAATAATGAATCCACCAGCATAGTCATAAGTATAAATGGTATAGGGATTAAGAAGTAATTTCTTAAGGTCTTGAATATTTTCTAATGTTTTCATAAGTTCTTTGTTTTAGATGGTTATTTCTTCTCTTGGCATTGTTAGGACTTCGTAGATAGCATCATCTACGTTGAAATTGAAATAGGGTGTATTGGAAATGATTTCCTCTAGGTCTTCCTCTTTTGGTTCCCATCCATAGTATCGGGCAATGATATAGGATTTGAGTACATCCCTGATATCTAAGTCATAAGTACCTATGTGATAGGTACTCATGATGTAGGCAATTGTTTTCATGGCATTATCAGAGTAATTGTTTTTCGAATGTTTCTTGGTTATCAGGCTCTGGCCAGTTCATGGTTTCTTCCATGTATTCAATTACTAAGTCCATGAATTGTACTTGTAATTCTGGGCTAAGTGTTGAAATTTCTGTTTGTACTTCCCGTTGGATTTGGTCGTAATGATAAGCAAAGATTCTGCGGATACGGGTTGAGATACCGGCATACTTTTTTAATAATTCATTATTTTTCATAAATCTATAAATTAAAATGTTAATAATTAAATTTTTTACTCTGCAAATATAACTACTTTATTTTATATATGCAAACCATGGTTATCATGGCTGAGGAATGGGTATGATATCTGTTATGATTACCTTTTCTGAAGTAAGATTCCAATAGTTCTGGATTTCTTTTAAGGCATTAATCATATGTAGATGTTCGGGTATTAGTTCCTCTCCAGGATATTTGAGGTAATCTCTTATCTGTTCTGTTCGATAATTGAGGGTAAAGGCCTGAATATCATTTAGTATTTCACATACATGCACATGCGTTTGTCCGTTATCCTTTACCTGTATATTATCAAATACCTGATATGAAATTAGAAATCTACCTTGGGTTAGCATATATCTCTACTATTTGTTCATATTTATCCGTGCTAGTAAAAGTATCAAGGAAATAGTTATATTCCTTCTCGTTAGTATGGAATGGATGCTTATGCAATTCATATTTGCAATAATGTTCCCATGGATTACCTGGTATGAATGTATCTAAGTTAGGCCCAGAGAAATTAAGGATTAGGACTAAGATAAGCCCTAATCCTATGTAATATAATGCTGTTCTCATAATTCGTTAAAGATTATTGGTCTTTTATTGTATTAATGAATGTTATCTCATGGCATTAGAATTCTAAGTTAAACAATTGAATGGTAAGCATACTTGGGAATTTCCCTCCTTCGTAATGAGTATTAGAAGTATTGGCATAGTTGTGGAAATCATCCTTTAGTGATATCTTAAGAATATCCAATAGCAATGGATATAACTTGTACTGGTTAGCATCTAACCATTCGTTATATTCCTGGATATCGGATTCTGAAGTAAAAGTAGCAGAGAGTTGAATAAATGGTTTATCCAATGAATCTGGGTTATGGATATTTGTCTTAAGCCAAACCTTGGAAAGCATGTGGGATTCCTTTTGCATTAGGTTGACTGAACCAGTATTTTGCCATTGTTCATATTGGTAAATTGTGATACCAGTTTTGAGTGCTGTTGTAATGTTGTTCAAGTTCATGACTGTCTAAATTTTAAATGAATAATATTTTCTTTTCTCTGATGCAAATTTAATACTTTATTTTTAAATATGCAATATCCCAGATTACTTAGCTGAGGCTTCTATTGGGTATCTGATATAGCCTCTTCTGAATAAGGAAGAGGCCATTAATGGATTTTACATATTTCGCATCTTTACGGAAGGCATCTGGATTCTTTTTCTTAAACTGATGCCACCAATCATCATATTCCTCAAGGGTTTTGAATACCTTGTTTAAATCCTTAGTGGGACCTGTTAACTGAATGGTCTTAGGCCATACTTTAACATCTATTCTCTTACCATCATCGAAATATATACGAGAAGGTATAATTACTTCATCTGGACCTGGGTATGGAGTTGTGCTCATAATTTCGTTATTGTAAAAGTTATGTAATTGTCTTTAGTTATCACAAATGTAATGATAGCATTACCTTGTATTGAAATAGATAGAGATTCGGGAGTATCTGCTAATATGTAGTAACTTAAGAAGTTAGCTCTAAGCAAATTAGTAAGTACTTCCCTTAGTCTAAACAAGGTACAATTATCAGGATTACCATAGATTACTGATTGAAGGTATTGGTCCTGATGATTAAGATGGTACCATCTTAATCTAGCCAAGTTTAGTTTCTCGGCTAGATTAAATTGTACGATATTTAAGAGTCTTCTTATAGGTGTCATACTGTAAAGGTAATTTGCATTATGTTCGAGGATATTCTGTTGATAGATTTGATATTAGCTTCTCCATCAGTGAAGTTCATGGCAAAATTTACTAGAGCATCTGCAGCACCATTAGAAGTATCGGGAGTTTGAAATAAGAAAGAGTATATTGCAAATCCGTCCTGTTTAGATATCATTGCAGATAATGCTAAGCATTGGTTTTCAACATAGGCATTAACTAATAGATTCATTAGATTGTTGCTGTAATCTAGGATTTCCTCTAAGTCTAAGGAAAATAATTCTTGGATTTGAAGACCTAGGTTAGTAACTAACTTGTCTAGATGTTGTGTGGTTTGGAAGGTTTCATTATTTTTCATAAGTCTAAAATTTTAAATAGTTATTAATTTCTTTTTCTGATACAAATATAATTACTTTAAATTATATATGCAAATTCTGGAATACTAAGCTGAGGATGTGTGTAAACGCTAAGAAAGGCAGATGATTAGTCTGCCTTTCGAATTTATACTCTGTATCGGATTAAATTCCATTTATCGTTTACTAGCCTGAATATCCAGAGATAATGGTTAGTGAACTCTAATAGCTTACTGTATTCAGAGGTTTCAAATACCAAGAGATCTGAGTTCTTTTCTAGGATATTGAAATGGATAGTTTTATTAGTACCCTTTCGAAGGATTTCTCTGAGATCATTCTTTAGAGTATCATCCGAAATGAACATATTATATTGTTCTCCCATATAATCCAGATATTTATCCCTGATATCTGGATATATTCTAGACTGGCTTACGTTAAATTGTTTCGTTTTCATCTTGATTTTCTTGATTTATGTTACGTTCGATAATGTTTTGAATACATATTCTTCGGCCCTCTTCTTCTGTCTGGTCCAAGATATAGGTAAGAGAATGATTAAGGAATAACATATCTGTATCGTAATTCCTCTTGAATACTAATAATTCGAATTCCTTTAACCAATTATGTTGCATCAATTCCAGTATCTCCTCTAAACCAACATGGTCCGTATCCATATATCCTTGGCATTTATACCAGATATCTGTAAAGACTCCAGTAATATATTCTGGTATCTTGAATCTGTCAGATACTTCATGAGCTGGAACTAAATCCTTAGCAGCTTGGTATTTTTCTTTGGTTATTACCATGTCTGATTTTCCTGATAGCTTTCTACTGAGGTTAACTATGAGTGGTACCTTGTAATATAATAGGTAAGGTTCTTTGTCATATACCCAGTATCTGCTTTTGTATTCCTGATAGATTAGTACATAAGGCTTATCTGAATACATGCCAAAAAGTCTCATATAATCAGATAGGTAATTCTCTAGGTCTTTAGCACATTGTATATTAGGGTTAAATACTACCTTAGTATCTTCTAGGTAGATTAGATTCAGGGAATAACTTAACTCTGGTTCCCGTTTACGAAATCTGTTGAATAGGTTTTTGATGTTCATAATGTCTAATATGTAAAATTAATGAATACTGTTCTGGTTCCTTTGAAGAAAGCTTCATGATTGTAGTCTTCGTATTTATGGCAAGCATAAGTTTTAGAAGACCTATCATAATGATCTCTTACCCATACTGGACTGGATTCAGAGTCTTTTAATCTGAATAGTGTACCTGGTTTAAGCTGTTTTAATGTGGTTTTATCCATAATCTTATTATTTATTTTGATGCAAATTTAAGAATAATAAATTAATTATGCAATAAACCTCGATTACCTGTTGAGGAATTGTTCAGCTATTGAGGTAGGCTCTTTTTCTTCATATTGCTCTTCATCTAAATACATATCTATCTCTGGGTCTGGATCCTCGGGATCTATGTTAGCTTCTATCTCTCTTCTTAATTCATGGTGTTCTCTTGAAGAGAGTTCCATAGCTCCCTTGTAATCATCAGTAATTTGCCTCATCTCTGCAGTATTCAAAGTAAGGCCCTCTTTGGTAGTATCAATTCCCTCTTGCTTAGTAGCAACTACCTCGGGTAAAGAAGATAAATCATAGTGATCTGCCAATAATTTGGCTTCTTGTGGCTTATCCATTATCTTTTGAGATTCTAGGATAATCTTTCTAGCTTCATCTATTGATATGCCTTGGTTCTGATTTAATTGATTATTCTGGGTATCTCCAAATTGATTAAAGATATTGGTAGTTCCTCCACCCATAAATGTACGTATGATAGACTGTAATGAAGTAGAAGAATCCAGTTTCATCTTAAGAGCTTTATTCAATTCAGCCGATATGAATGGAGTGTAATGCCCTCCCTGAGATTCCCTTAGGATGTTTACCTGATGGGATATCTCCATTCTATCTTCTAAAGCCCATGCTACTTGTTCTCCCAATAGAGCTTGTAACATTTCTTCCTGTCTTTCTTTATCCCAGAGCTTAGATTGCAATAATCTATCTCTCATAAATACTCGTATGTAATTGATATCTATACCTGTCTTTGTTGAGAAGGTATTAATATCATACATAATCCCACATAGCATACCATTACCCATCAACCAGTGATTGATAATGTAGTTGTATACCTTTTGTAAATCTTCAAGATTCTGACTCTTTTGGTATTCTGCTGCCATTGCAGTAGTTCCCATAGGTCTAGGAAATCTTTTTATGTTGTCTTTTGCCATTATACAAATATTCTTTTCTTATATCCTTAGATTCATCGTATCCAATCCTTTTAAGAGGACGAGCTACGTATAGTTGATAAATATTAGAATACCAATAACCAACTGCTATATTGAGTTCTTCATTTAAAGCCAAAATGAATTGAGTATCGGTAATCCTATCCCTAGTAAATATCCAGGTATAATTTCCTTCAAGGTTGGGAACCTTGTTATAAAATTCCCAACCTTTAATTACCTTAAAAATATTGCCATGAAGGTCAACGATTCCCTTTGCCATAATTGCCTTTTTTACCTCTCGAGGATTTTTTGTCTTGTTCACTAGAGTTATTTTTCATTTCCTCTATCCTTTTTTGTGTTTCTGGGTACCAGAGTTTTCTTATGGGCACTACCTGAGTTGCAAAGAATGCCTTCCATAAATTCTGGGATAAAGGTCTTATACTTTGCCGACTGATTTCATTAAATTTATCCTCGAAGTGTTTTACTACCTTTTTAAAATCTGAATAATATATGTGACCAGTTACTGGGTTTATCTTTTGTTGCCTTTGGCATACTTCTAGTAAATCTTCTCCCATTTTATTTATAAACTCTCCTCTATTAAATTGGAAGTTCTCTTGATCTAGTCTAAATATCTTTACGTAATCTTTTGTTTCCATTATATTATATCTCTGTTTCTAGGTGTTTAACATCATAGGGTAATACCTGAAATAAGTATCCCCTTTTATCATCCTCGTAATAGGATGACCATAATCTCCCTTTTAATCGGTATAAATCCAAGTCATAAGTTTTCTTGGGTATACCTGTGATAAATAATTTGTGATTGCCTCCTGGGTTAACTTCGAATTCCCATTGGGTAAAATTTCCTATGGTACCATAATCTGGCAATTTATTTCCCAGTAGGGTTGGTAAGGCAATATCCTTTACCAAAGTTTCTTTAGGGACCTTTTTCCCATTTACCCAGATCCCCAGTTGTGATTTACCGATATATACATCTTTTACTATTTCTCGAAACATAATTCAATGATTATAAATTTAACACCTTGACCTAATTCTAAGTCATTTACTGCATTAATATCCCTAGTATTATGTTGAAGGTTTCTTAAAGAAATTCTAGATTCTTTCGATATCCTATAAGATCTTCTTACCAAGAGTAAAGCATTTCTCCAACAAGCAACCATAGAAGATACTGGTCCAGAGAATAATACCTGGCTGGTCTTATTTATCTCTACCATTTTTTCTTCGTATAGTTTTTGACTCTGAAGATACCATACTTTTACTTCTCTTATGTTTTCTTTTCTTTTTTCTAGAATCAGCTTTGACATAGTCTTCTATTTCTTCAAGTTTACCCAACAATAAAAACCTTACGAACATATCTATAGGCCTGAAAAAGTAATTTCTTATATTCTCAGTGCCTAGATAATAATCGTATACGATAAAGAATTTTTTAATCTTTCCGTGTTTGAGAGATCTTTGAACAAGGTAATTCTTTACACATCTCTTGTGAAGTTCTACCATGTCCTTTTCCTGTTTTTCCATCTCCTTATCGGAGAATATTCGATAGTCCATAACCAAAATAAATATGGGACTGGGAATTTGAAAATAGCAAACTAAGGTGTTCCCAGTCCCGGGTTAACAAAGGATTAATTATACTGCTTCATCTACCTTCAGTACTTTTTTCTGGAAGGTAATATATTTATTTTGGGCAGACTTGTATTCTTTAGAATTATGATCTTGGATTCGGAGCATTTCCCTTTCCAATTTACGAAGTTCATTACGGGTTTGTTGTCTCCATTTCTTTCTTGAAAGAGTATCAGTAACGTCATCTGGGTAAATGTATTTCACTTCCCGATTGGAGATTACTTGTTCGATGATATTGGGTTTCTGTTGTTTAGCAACTTCCTTGACAACTTCTTCTTTTTTAGTAGAAGCTTTCTTGGTAGTAGTTTTTACCAATTTTGCTTTGGGTTCTTCCTTAGCCTTAGATTCTTTAGTTTCTTTTGGCTTTTGTGTTTTAGAAGCCTTAACTTCCTTCAATGAGTTAGATACTTGGTTGTTAATTAACTCGGTTACCTTGTTCAAATTTACTTTTTTCATAACTGACTAATATTTAAAAATGTTATTAATTATTTTCTCTATGCAAATATAAAAATAATATTTTAAATAAAAAAATAATTCTATTTTATTTTATAAATAGCTGAGGATCCCTAGTCGAGTAAGAAATCAAAGATTTCATCAGGGTTCTCATCTAAGTTTTCAGGATCATCATAATAGGAATCTAGGCCTTCAGTAAAGATATCATATTCTGATATAAATGAGGATTTACCATATCTCTGATTATACTGTTCTACGGTTAATATAGTTACCTTACTGGGATCATTTTCATATTTCTCGGCATAAGCAGAAGCTTCCTCTGGTGATAAAGGTTTATCGGAAGTGAATACTTGGTAATATACCCTGGGTTTAGTATAATGAGCATCTAGGGTTACTTGTTGATAACCAGATTTCCTTGCAGTAAATATGATATTATCTGGAGTAACTCTTACTAAGAAAGCATATTGGTATAATCTTCGATTACTAAGTGAATCCTTTAGTTTCTTTACAGAATCTACTTTAGCAAAGAATATAGAATCTCTTCTTTTGCTTTCCTCATACCGTTTTACATTTCTAATAGAATCTTCTCTACTCTCCTTTACATAAGGAGGAGTTACCCTCCGGGTACTATTGGTGTTGGCAATAGTAAATCCCAAAAGAGTAACTCCCAGAATGGAAAACGGAAAAATAATATGTTTAGTTCTTGAGTTCATATCCTGTAGCTTCATATTGTCCCTTGATATGAGAATTGAGGTATCTCCCTTTAGATTCGGCATTCATTAGTTCTTCGAAAGTTTTTCTGGGAACTAAATCATACCGGTAAACTTTGTTGCCTTTAAAAGCAACCCATAAGTGTTTGTTTTTGTTGTCGTACCCAATACCTTCTATATTGGAAGATTCTACTGGATTCATTTTAATACCAGTATTTAAGGTAACTGATTCAAGATATTCTTCTCTGTCCATAACTTAAAGTTTTAAAAGTGTTAACTCCGGATGTAATACGTTGGTATATTTTTGAATGATTGCCCATGCTCCCAAAACTCCTTGAGAATTATCAGTTATCCATTCTTCCTCCATTTTCCATAGGATATGAGAGCAGACGTATAATTGATACTCTGTAAGAGTTTTTATAAGTTGAGGATATTCTATCATATCTGAATAGAGTTTTATCATGTTATCTAATACTCCTCTTATTTCTCCTTCTTCAATCTGAAGAAGTTTTTTAAGAAGGTAATGATCTGTATCCTCTAAATTTTTAGAGATATGAGTTAGTGCCTCAACTTGGATTTGGGCAATGTTCTTAATAACCGTTTTGGTTTCTGCATCCATTTTTTCTTATTATTTATTTCGTTATACAAATATATAAATTTTATATATAATATGCAAATATTGCTGAGGTAGGTAGTGGATTATCTCTTCAAGATCTCAGCCATCTTTTCCTTGATTGAATCTGGGAATATTGCATCTGATGCCCATCTTAGGAAGAATTTAGAGGGTTTCTTATCGGGAATCATAAGCAATTGTCGTTGTTCTGTAGAGAATTTAATTCGTTCTGCCTCTAGCATATACTTAGGTAACTTAGTAAATTCTGCCTGAGAGAATGAAATAGTAGTTTTACCAGTCTGAGCCCTAAAGGGTTTCTTCCTTTCTTTATACAGATAGGGAACTATCTTCTTTGATGGACCTTGCAGAATACTGAAACCAAATAGAATCATAGGATCAAATTTATCTGTCTTAGGATCTTTTGCTCTCTTTATACATCTTGCCATCCATGAATAAGAATCGAGATATTGGCCATTGTTGGTGGGTTCTCCAACATCTTTTTTATCGAATTTAAATTCCGGGAAGTGATAAAGGAAATCCTCTGTAAGGATGAATACAAAGCCAAGATCTCTAAGATACTTAATAATATCCTGTTGGCTTTTGCCTTCATTTACCATCTTTTCTACATCAGCAAGGATATCTTCTCTTGGGGATTCCAATTCTTTAGATTGAGTATTAGAGGGTCTTCCTCTACCTGCAGATTCTTTGATTGGTAAGTTACCAGATAATTTATCCAAGTATTCTTTGAATTGAGAAATATCTTGTTGATTAACAAGGGTTACTTCTATTCTTATGGGACCTTTATGTTGTACCTTTGGACCGGCATACATCTCAGTGCAAGCATCTACTAATCTATCAGATAAAGGATTACCATTTTCTGAAAGTGTAGTGATACGTAGTTTGGGTTTGAATATTTCTTTTTCTTCTTTCATAAGTTTAGAGATAAAAAGGGCCTGGACAAAAATTATTGCCAGGCCCAAAACTACTAATAACTAACAAAACAAATATAAGAATGGAAATTAATCCTCGTCTTTGGCCTTTTTCTTCTTAGAATCTTTGGCCTTTTTATCTTTCTTAGAAGGCTTATCCTTTTTGGATTCCTTCTTAGGTTCTTCCTTCGGCTTAGATTCTTTTGGAGTCTTACCTGCAGCCAATTTTCTCTGAGCCATACGATATTTCTTCTTTTCTTCTGAAGTCATTTCTCTTCCGTCTACCAAAGGATAATCGTATTTAGTTGCTGTTCTACCTGAACTAACTTTTTCCTTTTTCTCTTTTGCTTTAGCTTCCTTCTTAGCTTTCTTTTCATCTTCAGAAGCCTTTTTCATTTTTACCAGCTTCTTCTGATTAGCAGTGTCTTTCTCAGGATATTGGGCAGCAACTTTATCTCTTTCCTTGTTAAGTTTTGCCATAAGTTCTTTTACTGCCTTACCATGAGTTTTGTCCTTTGACCAATCCTTTGCAGGATCCAGGTTATTTTCTTTCAGGTAGTTTTCCAAAGCCTTTGCAGCTTTTGTGATTTCCGGAGTCTTATCAGCCGGTTTCTTTGCTTTTTTAGCAGGTTTTACTTTCTTTGTCATATCCTTATTAATTTATGAGTTTATATTTACCTATAGAAATGAATCCGAATTAAAGGTAGGGATTTCCTTGATTTCTAGGATTTTTAATTCAATCCCTTTTACCATTGCACAAGTATGAAGATAATCAGATATCTCTCTTTGGGTTAATCCTGAGAAAATACTGATTTTAGTTTCATTTCCCCATATATATTTCACTTCTAGAACTGGATTGTTAAGAATATCTTTTACTCTTTGTGATAAAGAATAAAGTTTTCTTTTCTGATACATAATATGGGCTTGGTGTTTCCTATATTCACCCATCTTATTCTGCTGCAAGGATATATGAGCTTGGTATTTATAGTATTTGATATCCTTGTATATTTCAGCAATCTGTGAAATTAAGGATGAGAAGGATCTTTTTTCCATTGTGGCCTTTTTATTTGGGATTGATATTCTAAAATCATTTCCTTAGCTTCTGATATTATGTTTTCTGTTAATTCCCTTTCTGAGGGATTTTTGCATACTTCTAGAAATGAAGTATAATCTTCTATCAGATTATTAAGTGCAATGATTTGTATATTCTTTCTTATCTCCTCTTTGGTTACCATAGGTTATGAAAATAAAAAAGCCCATCACCTTTATGGGCAATGGGCTTTGGATAATTGATATAATGTATAATCGTTATGGAATTTAATCTTCGTTTTCTTCTGAAGTTTCTTCTTCATCTACTTCCTCGTCAGTGTCTTTTTCTTTCTTTGACTTCGGAGTAGTGATAATACCATGTCCTTTCTTTGACTTAATTGCCAATTCTCCGGGAACAAAAGCAACCGATGTGTTTACTGGAGCACCATCTACTACCAATACTGAAGTTACCAATACTCCCTGAGCACCTTTCTTTGTTTTGATTGCATAACCGAAGTTCTGAACTTCTGAGTTATCAGAAATCTTGATAACATCGATTTGTTTACCGTTCGGTCTCTGACCTGCAGGACGGTTTTTAATAGCTTCCATACGAGCTTTGCGTTTAGCTTCTTTTTCGGGATCTTTTTCCTTAGCACCCTTTTTCTTGGTGTCTTCTTTTTTCTTTGCCATAATCTTAATAAGTTTTTAAAAGTTGTGTTATAAATAAGTTGTGACTTCTACATAACCTAATAGTAGTTAATTTTTAGGGTAGGAGAGGATTCCTACCCTTTATGCTAGGTAAATGGATTATTTTTTACCCTTTTTACCTTTACCCTTAGCTTCCTTCTTAGCCGGCAATTTGATACCTAATTCTTTGGCAATTGCCTTACGAAGTTTCTCGATGTCTTCTTCATCGAAGTCGTCTGGATCAGTATCAAGGTCTTTGTCATCGCAAACATCTTCCAATTCTTCGAAGTCCATTTCAGCAAGAGCTTCTCCAGTCAGTTCTTCCTCTTCTTCCTCCTCGTCTTCTTCATCTTCATCGGAATCATCCTCGTCCTCATCTTCTTCGTCTTCCTCATCCTCTTCAGAATCATCTTCATCTTCGTCATCTTCCGATTCTTCTTCGTCCTCATCGTCATCAGATTCTTCCTCCTCTTCGTCTTCTGAACCGAAGATTTCAGATGCCTGGTCTGCAGTCAGCATAATTGGAGCCGGAATAATCTTTACCGAGCCATCTTCGTAAGTAATAATGATGTTACCATTGATTTCTACTCTAGATACTTCTTTAAGTTCAACTTTCTTAGTTTCTTTTTTCTTAGCCATAATTGTTTAATTTTAATGGTTTGTTAATGAATATAGTTAATCACTCAGTTATAAGCTTTTTATACTTCTTTAGGAATGGTCCCAAAGATTCATGAGCATTATTAAATTGTTTTATGTTTTCTAGAACGGTATTGAACTGTTCTTGTGAAGTTATCTCAATTACTTCAGAATTTATAACCTGGTCCACTTGATTATAGGTAAGAATCTTAAAGGATTTACCCTCAAATGGATTATATGGGCCATGTTGTTCTAATTTAGTGTTCATCGCTATATGATATTTTAGTTAAACCTGGAAAACCCAATTTACCCATCATTTCTGTGTATGATTGATATTTTCCTTTTTTCGAAGTTTCATAGTTATCAGAAAATCTTATTGGGTAGACCCAAATTTCTGAATCTAGTTTCCTATTGGTCATGAAGTAAGCATACTTATTCCTTATTTTATAATCAGATAGAGGTTTCCATAGTTCCCATCGTAATTCTTTTATAAGATATTTATCTGGGATAATAACCTGGTTCTGAAATTTCAAGGAAGCTTCTCCAAAATCATCTAAGAAATCGTAGGCCTTTTTGAATAAGATACGATTAAACTTAATATGATATACCTTGGTAAGGAACAGGGCTATTTGCCAAATCCTAGGAGGATGATTCAAGCAATCAAGGTTGAATTGGTTCTTTTCCCCTTGACTCAGCTTGTTGTATCTCCTGTAGGATAGCAGAATGGACCTGTAATCTCTTTTGCTTTCGATATTCAGGTGAGAATTCATCCCTATACCCGTATAATGCAATTTGGTATGCCCTGTTGAATGCCCTTCTTCCATGTTTCTTATAAATTTTATTCATTCTTACTACAAAATGCCTTCTCCTATGTTTATCCATTCTTGCTTCAGCAGGAAAGATAAATCTTCGTATTTTAGTTGGCTTACCCTTAAAGAATATCGATTGATGACCTTTCTTGGGTAAATCAGTTATGCCTTGTTTTATAAGATTCTTACCCTTGATAGTATGAATGTATAAATTGGCATCTACTCCTAATAAAAGAGTTATGGTTCTTCTAGCATGGTATCTTGAAAAGAATCCTAAACCACATATATGTTTTTTATATAACAACTTCTCGGTTCGGTATTTACTTTCTGTTGCATATTGATATTTGGTCCATCCCCAATATTCATCAGGCCTCCAAGTCCATACATATATTAAGTCTGGGTATATTTTCCGATTATCCCTTGCTAGTTTTACCATTTAATTTCCTTTTTGCAGCCCTGTACCAGAGTTGAATGGATTTCTCATTAGCATCAGGGAATTTCTTTTTCATTCTCCTTACTACTCTCTCTTGGTCAAATCCCTTTTCGGTTAATTCATAACAGTAGGATTTCTTAGTACCCTTGATTAGATTAAAAGAATCTCTTTCTCTTGGAGGTTTCTTTTCTTTGGGTTTCTTTATACCTGGTACTCTTTTTAATTTTCGAATACCATCTTCTCCCTCTTCTCCTAAGAATCCTAATCTTAATCTTGAATTACGGATTGGGTCAGTTTTATCATAACCAATTGCTTCCAATTGTTTATCTGCCCATTCATCATACTGGTCAATTAAGGATTTATCGGGTTTGTTAGTAGAGTTACTGATATACTTGATTAAATCAAATACTCCTGCAGCACAAGCATCAGGAAAAGGCATACCAAGGATTACTGCCTTTCTTTTAAGATCCTTGTACTTCATGTTTCTACCTGCAGCTCCTAGGAAATTTTGTTTTTCCTTTGATGGAGCTGGTTTATCTTTTTTCTTTTTTGCCATAGTTTTAAAATCTTTGATTGTAATAGGTTTGAGTTAATTCTTCATGAGTTACATACTCATAGGGAATTAATCCCATGTTATCAATCTTATCGAAGAGATCATTAGGTAAATCATAAGTGATTAACCATAAGTAATTCTCTTGAGTAATGTGGTTTGATACCATATCCTTAATTTTTGGGAAATTAGGTAATAGGTTCAATTTATCATCCTCCCAGCTATCACTGAATTGGTTGAGGATATTATTTGCTTTGTTAAAGCGGATGTCTAAGTTGGTATTCTTCATATTGTCTATATTAAAATTTTGTCTAATTAATTTTCTGATGCAAATATAATACTTATATATTATATAGAAAAATATTCTACTTATTATTTTAATATTAGCTGAGGATCAATAGAAGGAGTCTTCTTTCACTCTAGCAGCTCCTGGTTGAGGTTTCTTCTTTGGTTTTCGTTTTATGTGAGTGTTATAGGCCATATCCAATTGCTTCACATTGAAATCCATGTTATTTACCCGATTGTAATTCAAAGCCTTTTCGATACATAATCTATATTCTGGCCAAAACTTCTGACCTAGTTTTACAGTAGTAGTCTTGGCATTGAATTTAGATACCATGAATCCAAATGTATCTGCATCATCCTTATCCTCGAATATATACATGTAGAATTTACTGAATTCCCTCATTACCTCATCTGTAGGTCTTACGGGAAGTAATAAATATCCATCAGTATATAAATCTTCAGATATTAAACATACCCACCATTTCTTTATACTAGGCTTTACCTTATACTTAAACCTTTCTCTTAGTTTAGTATGAACCCATTCTGGTACTTTCTCTAATAAGTAGTTGATATAAATCTTTTCTTTCTTATTGGCTCTTCTTTTGAAAGCAGAGGGTTGCTGTACTTGCCTGGGTAATATCCTAAAGTTATTCCATCTATCGAATTCTAATATCAAACCTAGAGAATGTTTATCCCATTCATTATCTGAACCTTGTAGTCTTCTTATATTTCTTTCTAGATTACGAGTATTTACCTTAGGAACTAATTGGGAGGCATCTCCAGTATTTAGTAGAGCCTCCTTCCTTTTCATCCTTTTTTCTATGCAAGCCTCAATATAATCCTGGAAGTTTCTTTCACATGGGCAATCTGGTCTAAATATTGACTCATGTATTTCGAAGAAATCCGAAAATAATCGGAAGAACTTTTCAGACCTTTCTTTTATTTCTAGGTACTTATAATGAGATAATTTTAATATCTCTCCAGCTTCCCAAGAGGATTTACTCTCTGATAACTGAAGAAAAAGGGACTGCTGCTCAGTTGGAGTCAAACAGTCCCATGCTTTCTTTTGGTATTCATTCATATTAACGCCTCCTTTTATTAATGTTCTCTTCTATCTTTTCAGAAGTAATAGAATTTGGGTCATAGTCAAAGTTATTACAATGTAATTTATCTGGATCTGAATCCTGATATACACTGTAAAGAACACTGTCAAAATCAAGAGTTACTTCCATTTTACCATGTTCTGGGTAGATTAGTACTTTTACTGTTCTATTTGAGTAATTTACATCTAATACTGTAGCATCTATACCTTCATAGGGATACCCTTTTAAAACGATGTAATCACCCAGTTTTACATTCATAAGGTCATCAACAGAATATTTCTTATTTGCTTTTGCTAATCTTATGAATCTCCTTACATCTTTTCTAGAACAAGTTGCAACTAATGAAAAATCATCGAAGTCTTCAGCATTATCTATGCGTACCTTCTTTTTTCTTTCGTGCATTGTTTCAGTAGATTTAAGAAAGGTTCTTATACCTGAGATATTTCGTTTTAGTTTATTTAAAAAAGGCCTTGAGAAAGCATTCTCTGTAGGCATTCTCATAAAACCATAATTGAAAAGTATAGGAACAGATTCAAATACCATCTTACCCTTTACGGTTCTCTTAAGTATATCCAGAGTAGGGATAATAACCTTGATATTTTCGTATCCCTTTTCTTTTAACTCTTTCTCGATAAGGTGATAATACTTTCTTTCTAGGTAGAAGATTACATAGGAGTATGGGATACGTTTTTTCATATTATGAGTTTTTTACGATTAACTTAGCTTGTTTGTGAATCATCTTGTATGGTACTTTTAATACCTCACTAGCCATGAATACCATAAGAGTATTACCGGGAACTTGAATATACATGGACTTAGTAATGTACTGAGCTATAATACTACCGAGTTTATAATCTACTACAAAGAAAAACTCATTTGCAGGCATTGAATTGTATCTCATACATAAGATGGGTACCTTCTTTGCCCTTTTAGCATCTTTACTTGCTTGTTCCCAGAATTTTAATATATCACAGGATTTATTACCCAATAATACATGTTCGAATTTGATGTCTTTGTAGTTTTTACATTCTACCGAGATTTTACATCTATGGGCATGTCTTTCATCCTGACACATAATATCCGAAGACAAATCCCTACTCTGATGATTTGCACCAGAGTAAGGTGTTCTGCCGAATTTGAAAGAAGTCCATTCCGTAAACCATTTTGAGACTTTGAGTTCAAATCGATTACCTTTCTTTTTACTATTTGCCATAATTTCATTGTATTGTTTATGGATCATAGTGGTTTATAATAACTAAGGCCCTTGATTTTCTCTACTTGCAGGATCTTAGTATTTGATAAAGGTAATGAGTCGTGATGTGTTATTAAAAATAATGATTTACCGTTGAATATGTGTTTTATTAGGTTTATTACCAATTCTATGTTATCAGAACTTAGAGATTCAAATACTTCATCTAAGAATGCCAGATTAATACCCTTACTTGCAGTTAAAGATTCGTGCATTGCGAAAGCCATACATAGATTTACCAAAGTCTTTTCACCTCCTGACAGTTCATCATAATCAATAATGTGATTATCCCTTTCTATAAGAGTAACAAAATCCTTTCTAGTTGAATTAAGATCAATGTTAAACTCAATTCTAAAACCTAATACTTCTGAATAACTAGCTAGAGTACGATTTAATAAATGTAGGGATGAATCAAATAGATATGCCTTGATTCCATTGTTACCAAGAGGGTCATTTATCAACCAATTATAATTCTCTAACTCTAGTTCTCGGTTATGGTAATCTTCATCTACCTTTCTTAAATCCTTACGAATCTTTTTTAGTCTTTCTTTGTATTTAGTAGACATTACCTTTAGTTTCTGATTCTTAAGGTCTTTTATTTCCTGGTCTATATCTGCCAAATCTGAAGCAATATCGGAACATTCTTTAACTAGAGTCTTATACTTACTGCAGTTAAATTCTAGTTCATCTAATCTCTCTACGGATTCTTCATATAAGCTTTGAAGTTCCTCCCTTTCTTTAAATGCTTTACTGATGGGAGTAAGCATTTTCAAGGCTTTCTTATATTGTTTATTCTTTATTAATTCTATGGATTCATCCACTAACTCATTTAAGGGAGTACTTAGAGTTTCCTTGTTTATCTTGATTCGATTCTTTATCTCCTGTACGGTCTTAGTCTGATTTCTTACCTTTTGTTCTATTGCTACATCTACTTCATCTGAAATATGTTTTTGTTTTGCAATAAGTAACGCAGTTAGGTCTTTCCGTTCTTCCTTTAGTTTCCTAGATTTTTCTCTGAGATCTTTCTTAAAGGATTTCTCCCTTGACCTCAAATCGAAGTAAGCTTCTTTATTGGCCTCTAATTCTTTCTTTAGTGAAAGGGATTCGGATTCTAATTGATTAATCTCGTTTAAGATTACAGCTTTATCTTGATTAGCTATACCCTTTGCTAAATTTAGGTATTCTAAATCGAAGACTTCTTCAAAAAGCTTTTTCTTATCTGAATTAGATTCTTGGATTAATCTCTTAATACCTTGACCAAACATGATAGAGTTCATGAATAACAGATAGGATAATCCTAGTTCTTTATTGATGGCATTCTGTAATTCATTCTTACCCTTGATATTAATAATCTCGGCATTTTTAATGATTATGAGTCTATCATTTCCCTTAGCACCATCCTCTAGGTAATCTTTGAATTTTTGACATCTGATTACCTTATAGGAATCTTGGTTTTTCTGAAAAAATACTTCTACCATGGTTCCCTTATAATCTTTAGGTTGGTATTCTTTCCAAGTATTTACCTCAGATACTCCCTTTATATTTTTCCCATATAATGCCCATACCAAGGCATTCAGTAAAGTTGATTTCCCAAAACCATTAGGAGCTTTGATAAGAACCGTACAATCTTGGTTTAATTGTAAACTGAAGGAATCTATAGAACAGAATCCCTGTATATTTAACCTTGTAAATGTCAACATGATTCAGCTTTGTTTAAAGTGTCAATTAAAAGTTGTTTCTTAGCATCATCTTTTATGCCTTTCTCCCTTAAATACCTTTTTGCTAGAGTTTTCTTAGAAACTTGCTTAGTAATCTTATGGTTTGTATTTACTTGAATACTAGTTTTCTTGGGTAAAATGGTATAATAATTGCCATCATCCTTAATTTCATCTTCGGATTCAACATCTATAAATTTTGGGAATCCTTTCAGTTCTATAAATTCCATAGATAAATCTGAATAAAGTTTCCAATATCCCAGTTTACAATCTTTATCGGTTCTTCTCTGTTGATATGGAGCACCAATCATATAAACCTTTTTAGAAAGTCTTTGAGGTTTATGTATATGCCCACATAATACTAAATCGAACTTATTGAGAAGATTAATATTAAGATTCTCTACTGAATCTACCTCTCTACCATCGGTGTCTTTTGCTCCTGGATAGTCGGTATGTAGTAAAAGTAGGTGTTTACTTCTAGGTTTACCTACTTCAGTATCTATGGATTTTAAATAATCAGACAAACCAATATTATTGTCTATATAAGGTATACCATGTATATAGAATTTTCCAATATGTACCCTATGGAAATTTATTAACTTTAAGAATCGGTATTCTTGGGAAAGCCAAGTTTCCCAAGAATAAGCTGGTTTATCAATCCTATTAATATGTTTCATGGTATGATTACCAGCTATACAGTACATTTCCCAGTCTTTTTCGTCTAATTTAGAAAATTCTTTATAGATAATCTCGGATAATTCTTGACTCAAAGATTTAGGCTCATGTAATAAATCACCGCAAAATAACACGGGTACTTTTAATTTCATACTTTCAGAAGAAATAACATCTAATACTCTAATAGCAGTACTAATACGAGTTTCAAACTTAGACCAAATATGAAGATGGAGGTCAGAGAATACCAAAAACTTAATTACCTTCTTATTATTGAGTTTACCTTCCATACTAGCTTGTTGAGAATTTTCTTTATAGGTACCCCAATATAGATTTTCTACGGTGTTATGCTCTCTATTATTATCCCTATGACATACACAGGGTTTATTTAAAGGGTTTGGTATATAAGCTTCTGCTACCAATCTGTGTATATAAGCTTTCCTTACTAACCCTAACTTCCTTATCTTTAATACTATCTGTTGATAACCATTTGACCTTGTATAAGGTTTATTCTTATGATATACCTTGGTTAATTTACCAACCTTGTTATATCTACTATATAACAAACCTTCCCGGGTAATATGATACCCGGGAAAGCCATTAATATTATCTTCCATTACTTGTTTCTTCATATTAATCCAATCTTGACATTATCATATGTATCCGGTCGTAGAAATCTAATTGAGGTACTACTAATATATCTATTTCACTTAACCTATTCCACTGGGTTAATAAGTTACCCATTATATCTGACATCTGAGCCTGATAATACCTGTTTAGGATTCTCTTCTTATTATCTTCCATTGGCCATTCTTTCATATTGTACATACTCAAGGGAAGGTATATTAATAAATCACATTGTTGAACTGTAAGATCTTTGCATATATCTAAGAAAGCATCTACTTCACATTCGGGGATATTAGTAGATTGTTTATATATGAAATAAGCTGCTAAATCTACATAACTACGGTCTGTTACAAAAGTTTCTTTATCCTTGAAAAGCTTATTTCTCAGATTCAACAATTGATAATCCTTGTTTATGAGTTCTCCACATCCTTGGTGTAAAAACTCAGCATGGTGCATCTCTTTTGTATCTGGCATTAAATCTGACATACTACCAGATATAAAGGGTATACCATATTTGATTTCTATGAACTTTGCCAAAGTGGTTTTTCCTATTCCACTTGGTCCTACAAACATAATTCTTTTCATGATAACAAATCTTTAAATGGTTTCATAAATTCATTTGTCATAAATGATGCTAAAGAGTATTCGATACAGACTTCTTTGAATTTCTTGTATTTTATCTCCTTATTAGCAAACTTTTTCATGGGTAACTTGGATAAGGGTACTTCTTTTTGGAATAATCTTAAATCTATAAGCTTCTTATTCCTTTCTGCAATCTCTACATGAGAAGTTTGATGATGATGCTCTATAAATTTATCCAAAGTACCATACTCATCCAATATTTTCCTAGCTTTTACGGGACCAATACCTGGGATACCTTTTATATCATCCGAAGTATCTCCCACCATTGAAAGGTAATCTACGGTTTCTTCAGGAGAATATCCAAATAATTCCTTACAATTACCCTGATGAATCATTTCATCTTTTCTTGGGTTGTGTATTTTTACATCCTTACCAATTAGTTGATTAAAGTCCTTATCTGAAGATATTATGATTACCTTCTCGGTAGGTTTTTTATTTAAAACTAGGTATGCTAAGAAATCATCTCCCTCATATTTAGTAGAATTATGCTTATCAAAAACATATTTAATTCTTAGGAGCTTGAGCATACCCATAATAATACGTTTTTGAGATTGAAGAGATTCATAATCTACTGAAATATTTTTCCTATGTCCCTTATAATCTGGTAACAAAGCATCTCTATAAGGAGAGTGTCCATTATCAAAAGTTATAATAACCTCATCTGGGTCCCACCTATGTAAGAACCCATGTAATGATCTAAAAAATCCGAATATTGCTCCACTTGGTTTTCCATCGGTAGACTTAAGCTTTTCGAATTTGTGGAAACTTTGATGAAGTAGGTTACATCCATCTATGATTAATATCGTTTTCTTACTCATCTTCTTCCTCCTCTTCGTCTTCCCCTTGAACATCTTCTACTGGGAAGAGGTTAATATTTAATGATTCTAATTTCTTCTTAGTAGTTCCAATAGTATTTATACCAGCTTTTCTTAATAGCTTACGTCTTAATTCATCATTCTCTTCTAGTAAAGCTAAAAATTTCTCTTCTCCTCTACAAAGGGTTTCTCCTTTATATTTATAAACTCCACCATTGGATTTTTCTATAATCTCCTCCTCTATAAGGATCTCATTTAACCAATATATCTTATCAAAACCCACATCATGATACTTAGGATTATTGTATACAGGAGCAGCTTTTATAGTTCCTCTTGGAGGAGCAACTTTATTTTTCATAGTACGAATCGAAGTTACTCTACCAATTTTTCTTTCCTTTCCCTTTATCTTCTTCGTTAGAGATTTACCTCCGTATAATCCTATTCTTTGAGAAGCATAGAACTTTAAAGCAGCTCCTCCAGGAGTAGTATCGGGATTTTCAAACATACCAGCTTTTAGATTAGTACGTAATTGATTAATATAAATCTGAGTTACTCCCAAAGAGTATAACATTTCATTTCTTATACGGAAATATTTATATATAGCTTTTGCTCGATTACCCATATCTGCAGAAGCATTACTCATTTCAGAATTGATATTTATTTCTGTGTCCAAAGCAGAAACCGAATCTAAGATGAGTAGTATAGGCTCATTATTTACTAGTTGACTTCTCCAATATAATGACATAGATGCCACCCAATCGGATATTTTTTCTATAGCCGTTTCTCTATAGATAATTACCCTATTTAGGTCTAACCCATTAATCTCAGCCCAAGAATTAGTAAACGATTGTTCGGCATCTATCCACAAAACTACTCCATTCAAATATTGACAAGAGTAAGCAAAATCATAAGCCATCAAACTTTTACCAGAGGATTCAGTACCAAATAATTCTAAAATCTTCCCATAAGGGATTCCTCCTCCTAGTACATGATTAAAAGCTAAAAACCTAGATGGTAACCAGGGTAACTTAGAATCATCTTCTTCTGCTGCTATAGAAAAACCTGAGAATTTCTTCTTCATCTCATTCAGAGATGGTACTTTTATTTTCTTCCTTGCCATAATTCTTTAAATTTTAATTGAATACTCTTTTGAACAATATGCCTACTTATACCTAAGCTTTTAGCTATATCAGTAATACCCTTACCTTCTGCAAACATTTGAGAAATCTTTTCAAAATCTCGATCTTTCCAAGCAGGATTCTTTTCTCCTCTTAATGATCTACTATCTCGAATCATTTGCTTCATGTTCTCTTCTTGTGTACACCAATAAAGATTACTAACCCTATTATTCAGGGGATTATTATCTTTGTGACCCACACAGGGTAAATTTTCTGGATTTGGTAACCAAACAAAAGCAACTAATCTATGTACATACCATTTCTTACCTTGTATTTCTACCCGATAATATTTAACATACCTACCGTTTGATAATGAGTATCTGTTTCTTAGTACCCATCTATCCTTATATAAACCTCCTTTAGTATTACCTGGTATGTGTCTAGTATATAATTTCCCATTACGAGAAATATAATATCCTGGATGTCCAGGGATGTTATCATACTTTGCCATACTGTAATGTATTAACATAAATAAAGGAGATAACCAATTTCTTGAATTACCTCCTCTACCAACCATTTATAAAACCAATTTATTAAATATCTGACTTATACTTTCTCTTTTTCTTCTTTGGTTCATCATCATCCATGTAGTGATCCTTATGAATGCCTTTCTTTTTCTTCTTTGGTTTTTCATCCTCTTCATCAGAATCTCTTCCTTCTTTTAAGAATGATGCCAAAATTTCTTCCAGTTCATCGTAATCTTTAATCTGAGATCTTACTATGGATTCCAAATCTACGTTACCTGAATACTTCTTGTCAAGCTTAGTAGGTTTACATGCACGAGCAGAATATGTGGTATCATTCTTACCTGAACCAGAACGGATAATTTTTATATCGTATCCAGTTCTTGGGTCTGTCATATCTCCAGCTTCGTCTTCATCCAAGTAAAGGTCGATAATATCCTGGTATACTGATCTTGGGATTAATACTCCCTTATCTTTTCCCTCATAATCTACCTTAGTACCTTTCTCATCTGAATATACTATTCCACCCACTACGTATTTTCTTCTTGGTACCAACATCTTTGCAAGTTCCTGGTCATCTGGGTCTTTTGAGTTTTTCAGTTCCTGATACTTTTCCATAAATGGGCAGGGTTCATCAAAAGTAGCCGGGGAAATAACTCCTCCCAAATCTTTATTCAGATAGAACTGAATCAATTCAATACCCAATTCTTGATCATCGCCTGGGGATTTGATTCTCATTCTTAAGGTTCCCTCTTTAGGGAATACCAATCCACTACCATTACCCTTGGATTCTAATTGTTTTTTCCGGGCTAACATCTTATCTTTAGTAGTCATGCCACTAGAAGATAATTTCTTTTTCTTTTTGTCCTTATCTTTAATCATATCAATCTAAGTTATTGGGTTCTGAGTATAAAATCTCATTTAAAGCTAATACGGTGAACAGACCCTTTTCATAAAAGGGTTGTAATTCCTGAGGTAAACAGTTTTTATCGAATTGATGTTCTTTACCAGCATACAATCCATATTCGATTATACGACCGATTTCCACATGATCCTTGTAAGTTTGATATTCTTCTGTAATTACACCAGATTTAATAACAACACCCTTACGAGGAACTCCTTCCTTTACCATATCCGGGATGATAATCCCAGAAGCAGTGGTATTAATCTCTTTGGGAGAATATACCAAGATTTTATTTTCTACAGGTAAACCTGGAATACTACTACCAAGTTTCTTAGCTACTAGAGTTGATATAAGTTGTAAATTATACATATTTATAAAATTTAGTTAGTAATCTTTTATAGTTCCTACTGTAACTTACGGATATTGGCATTAAGAGTTCTTAAGATGCCTTCTCTACTCTCATAAGCTTTACAGATAGCTATAAATTTATTAGCTTTAGCTGCAGCTTTTAGATACCTTTTGCAAATAGATTTATATTTGGGATTTATATTAGCTTTATGAGATACGTAATCATTATTGAACCTCTCATTGGAATCTTTTATAAATACCCATGCAGCAGAATATGCTTCCTCTTTTTCTCTTGCTAAAGCATCTCTTTGTTTTATATACTTATCTCTTAATGAAGCAAGTATATAATAACTAGAGGGAGAATCCTTTAGCTGAGAATTTAATAAGTTCTCATTGATAGATAATTCTTTTTGAATATCTATTTCTAGGGTCCTACCCTCAAATACTACTTTAAGTTTATTTATCTCGGTTTTCATCTTTCAACTTAAAAACGTTTTTCATATCTTCTGCAGAATACTGACCACTTTCGATATCTCTTTTAACTTGTAGGAAAGCAATATTAGCCCTAGAATCTAATTTGGGATAACTAGTAAGAGATTGATATTTGTCCAACAGGTTATATAAAGAGTATAATCGTAAATCGCAAAGATAATCTATACCAGCAACTTCAAGTAATTTCATGAAGATTACATAAAATCTAAGAGTAGTATCATCAAAGCATTCTACTGTTTCTTCATCCATCTTAGAAAGTGAATGAGTTCTGAGTGATTCTATGTTTGAATTGAGAAATTTTATATGTTTTCGGATAGAGTTGATTAACCTTCGGTCTTCATGGTGAAGTCTTTTATGTAATCTATCCAAAATTTCATCCATCTCTTGGAATGATTGTTCTAATACTCCAGATAACATGTAAGTTACATTGATTACCTTGTCAGCCTCTTTCTTTAATGTGTCATTTTCCATAATCTAAAATTTTAATTAGTTATGTTGTCATAGTATCCTCTCTTTTCGTTTCTGTAGTAGTAGATATTGAATCTGAATGCTTTAAATTTGTTTTACAACCAGGGCATGATATTATCTTGAAAACATCCTGATTATCATAAACCTTTATAGTTTCACTGACATCATATTCAAATTCACAATCACATACTGGGCATTTAGCTCTCCACACCGTAGGTCCGTTTAAAATCTTCTTCATGATTTTCGTAGTTTAACATTATGTTTTCTTAAAATACTATAAAGTAGTTTAGTGGATATCCGAAATTCTTCTAATATATCTTTTCTGGGTATTCCAATATTGTATTGATGTATCAACTTATTTTCATCCACCTTTTTCTTCTTACGAAATGGGAATCTACCATCTCTAATACACTGTTGAGTATTATCTCTTGGAGTACCCCAATATAAATTACTTACCCGATTATTTAGAGGATTGTTATCTTTATGACATACTACTAAAGTATGATTATCATTTGGTAAATAAACTTCTGCAACTAATCTATGTCGATAGAAATTAGTTCTTTTACCAGAATCAGATATTAGATTATTAGATATATACCCAGTACTCTTTGCTACTGGTTTTATCAATCTCCAAGTACCACTATGAATAGAATATAACCTACCATTCCTACAAATATGATATTTGGAAAATCCTTCAATAGGCATATTACTAATGTACTTTCTTTTCATATTCCTCTTTATATTTCTTTATCTCCTTCTTGAATATTTTAGGGTAATCTTTTATCTTTATATGCTTATATTTCTTATGCTCTTCCATGTATTCTTCTACTGAGAAATCTGGTTCTAACATCTTTCTATAATCATAACCTGGGATAAATGGTAATTCTTCTGCCATTGATCTACCTATGACAAAATCCATTTCCATATCTAGATCGTCTATCTGAAAACCGAAATAAGGCTTAGTTAAAGGATTTCGATAAATTTGCCACATCTCATAAATACTCCAGGTATTTATATTTTCTGGTTTAGTGATTTGGTAATTAGCATCATGAACCAAGCATACTGATTTTGTAGGAGGTAATTTTCCTTGTCTCATAAGGTAGTATATTAATATACTTCCAAATAAACACATATCTGATGCTGCAGATTGACAAGGGAAATTCAATGCTAATCGTAAAGCATAAGCTTCTTCTCCTCTATCTGAAGAATAAATTTGGGGTAATCTTCGTTTTCTACCAAATAAAGAAACTAAGTACCCATTCTTTCTAAGGAACTTCTCTTGTTTCTTTAAGAAGGTTTTTAACTTGGGATGTTGACCAAAGAATATATCCATTTCCTTTTGGGCTTCTTCTGGTGTAACTATGATACCCGATTTGGGGTCAGATAATTTTACTGCTAGTAATTTAGCACCAATACCATAAATAAGTCCAAATGCAATCTGTTTAGCTTGCTTTCTCCTTACCTTCCATATCTTATGATCTGGATGGTTTTCATCTTCATATATTTTTAAAGCTTCATCATAAGATACATGATATTTAGTAGCAGCAATTGCCAAATGGGGATCCTGACCTGAATTAAAAGCATTTAAGTAAGTTTCATCTCCAGATAAGTGAGCCATAATTCTTAACTCTGCCTGGCTAAAGTCACTAGCAATATAAAGGGTTCCTTTTGGAGCAACCAATTGTTTCTTTATATTTGGGTCTACTGATGTCTTGGGTATTTGCTGAGCATTGGGCTCTGCTGAAGATAATCTTCCCGATGTAGTTCCATGAATAAGGAATCTTCCGTGTAGTCTATCATCATCTTGAGTTTTCTCATGCCAACCCTCTATATAGGTTTTATACATTTTCTCTAAACCTCTCAACTCTAATAAACTATCTAGGAATACTGCTTTAGGTGAATCAGGTTTTTTAACTGTTAACCTTAAATTAGTGAGTGTTTCTTCATCTGTACTTGGATTACCAGTATCATTCTTTTTGATTACCTCGAAATTAAATCCTTCCTCTGAATACATTAATTGAGGTAAATCTACTGAACTACCTAAACTTACTGGTCTGATTAACTCTAATTCCTTTTTAGTAGTAAAAACTCCTGCCCTTATATTAGCAATCTTTTGTTCCCTAGATTGTATTTTTCTCTTATCTACTTCAGGATCTAAGTTTTCTATCTCTTCTTCTAAGCTAGCAATATATTTTTCAATTTTGGATTGATTATATCGTTTAGTAAACTTCTTTACTCTAGGTAAATTATATATTGCTTCCTTAGCTGCTTCTATCTTTGGTAAGTAAGAATCTAATAATTCTTGGTTGAATGCCCTGTCTACATATAAACCATTCTTTTCTACAGAAGTTAATACCCTAGAAGCAGTCATGATTAAATTACGATAAGTATTATATAATCCTAAGTCAATTAGCTTCTTTTCAAAGAAAAGCATTAATCGGAGAGTATAATCAGTATCTTGACATCCATAATGACAAAGTGGTTCTAATTCTTTTTTATCCCAGGGAATCTTATCGAATTTATCTTGCTTTTCATAATCTCCATATTCTGGTAAATACCTTCTTACCATGGACTTCAAATCATTGGGTTTTTCTTCATTCAAGAGATATTTAGCAAGCATACCATCCAAACATACTCCTCGATAATAGATATTATACTTCTGAAATATCTGGTCATCAAATTTGTAGTTCCAAGCAACTTTAACTACTTCAGGATTTTCGATTATCTCTTCACCAAATTTACGAAGCATCTTTTTCCAATTCCAACCACTAGAAGTATACTTCTTTGTTTCGAAATGGTCTAAAGGTATAGAACATCCAAAACCCGGTTGAAAAGTTACTGATAATATAGTGGGTTTAAAAGATTTATTATATATTGGCTCGGCATTTGTTTCAAAGTCTACAGAAGCATAACCAGTTTGCTTACAGCATTGGATAAGTTTCTTTAGCTCTTGTTTATTGGTTATAATCTTATATTTCGTTTCCATACTAGAAGTTTTTAAATAACAAAAGGAAGTATATCTTCCCAGACCTACTTCCTTAAACTTGATATGAGTTACTTTAAATCATTTTGCGAAAATGACATCAAAACAAATAGAAATAAAGCATGTATTATATGATAGTATCCTCAAATACTCTTAGAGAACTGGCTAACTTATCCCAGTCTTTTTGATAAGCATGTAATGAATCTATGGTGTGATATAAGTAACCCGGTTTTACTCCTACTTCCTTAGCAACATATTCCATAAGTCTCCATGCAAGGTATACATCATTACCAAAGTGAGTAACAAAGTCCGAGCTTCTTTGGTGATAGCAAATATGTAATACCTTCTCTCCTTTGCCATTCTGACGGATAAGGAAATCATAATACATAGAGCAGGGTATACGTTTATTACCATGGTAATAAAGAGTATCATCTTCACCATTACCATTAAATATGGGTAATACCGCTTTACGAGTATCAGAATCTGATTTTAGTAATTGTATGGTATAGGGAAGAATTGCCATCCTTTCGTTATAGGTATAATCAAATTTACCATTTACCAAAAACTGTTCCCATAAATCCTTTCTTAATTCCCAAGCTTTGCCTGGATTAATTATATCGGAAGTATCAATTCTCTCCTGGAACTCGGCATCTGCCCATTCCCTAGATCTTGAATAGAAGAATAACCATGTTGGATCTTCCAAATAAGTTAAGCAATATTGTTGGCAAATGATTTCCTTAGTTACAAAATCTTCATTACCTTCAATATTCTTATTCTGGTAAGTCTTTGGTTTTACAGTTTGACCATAACTGTTGAGTTCTCTGCCCATTTCAGACATTAACTCATAACTACTGCTATAAATTCTCATAAAGTGTTTTTTTATTTATCTACATATTCATTTTTCGTTTTAATCCAAACCATACCCCAAAAATGCTGGACATATTCATCGAAATCTTTCACTTCTTTGAGGATAATTGGTAAATTGGGTTCTCCACCATTCTTTAATATCGCTTCAATTTTAGAAACTGTCTCATTTACTATCTCTGACCGTTTCAGACGAAGGTGATCTTTAATTTCCATCTTTCTTCTGTTTTAAAAGTTTCTTTTTATACTGTTTACGTTGAGAGTAAGAAATCACATTCTCAGGATACTCGATATCTTCATATTCAAGAAGTAATTCCTTTGCTTTCATAGATTTATAGGTTTCCTTATATAAATCTGGTCGAAGCACTTTAAAACTTCTAAAGAATACCTTAAAACTAGAGAAATCTTTCTCTTTACCGTTTTGAAATTTATCGAATACCTCATTCAATCTCTTTATCCAGGGATTCTCTTTATCAGTTCCCTTTAATACCTTCTTCAAAGGTTTATGAGTATGATACATCAGAAGTGTTTCTACATTCCCATACATTTGAGTGGCAAATAAATTGATTTGTACTGATTGTTCTGGTCCGTACACATATTCCGCCATTCGTTGTATTAGTAAGAAGTCGAAGATTAACCTTTTTGTTATCTCGGATGCCCTGATTACCATTGTAATAACAGGTATGTCTTCCCCAAATCGTTTGGAGAATGTAGCAGCAATTAAACATTGTTTACCGTTATCGTGATGATTATTAAACATATAAGTAACGTTGTAATTCTGATTATACTTGGTTTTTAGTACTCTCAGCTTACTACGCAATAAATCAAGCTTATTGAAATCAATGTAATTGTTCAGTAAGCTTGTCCACTTAGTATCTTTATAATTGAAACATCTACCATAATCAAAATCTGGGTCTACCCAAGCTTTACGTATTTTTATAAATACGTTATATACCACAGCTACTCCACTGTTTGCGGTAGCACCTTTTGCAAATAAAGATGGTTCTAGTCTTAGAAATCCTTCATTTAACTTTTCCCATGCTTCTTGTGAAGTAGCAAATTCTAATGAATGAATCTGCTCTTCAGTATTAAGCTCTAAGCCTTCTAATCTTTTGTTCCAACCCGACACAAATACCTCCTTTCTTTATAACTTATCTTGTAATATTTTACTAATGGTAGTTTGATGTAAATTTAGTCTATTAGCTATATAAGCCTGAGATTTACCTTCAGATCTTAATCTCATAATCCTCCTCCTTTTTCTTTGAGTTATCTTTGTTTTATTTAAAGCCTTTAATGATAGGCTTATTTTTAATTTAGTAGATTCAGATTGATGTTTCCCCTTTATCCAAGAAGGCTTACCATAGGAGGGGTGTAATTTTCCAGTTACACCCCTCATTGGGCTTACTTTACCATACATTGGATTGAGTTTACCAATTTGCCTATACTGTTTACCTCTACCCTCTCTACTACATTGAAGATTATTCATAGAATAAGTTCCCCACTGTAGATTACTAACATGATTATTCATCATGTTATTATCCTTGTGCATTACTATTGGGTAATTATAAGGGTTAGATATATAAACTGTAGCTACTAATCTACTAGATCTATGCCATTTACCTTCAAAATAAAAACTCGGACAGCCTCTATAAACTTGTCCTTTCCTCTCTACCCATTCCCCACTTTTATTAGAGAATAATCTACCATCTTTAGTAATATGGTAGTTTGGATGATTTGGTATATTCCCTTTCATATTTTAATAATTAGTTTATATACCATAGTACTTATATAAGCTGTCGAGTATATTAACCTAATATTGACTAGTAATTCTCCATTCGTTAAGGCGTTCTTTCTTGAAATACAGCTCATATATACCCAATGGAGTAAATCCCATTATTGATAGGAATCCCATATAATAATAGAATGCCTCTACCAGCCTATCCTGGAATTCTAGTTCTTTAGTTATTACTGGTGACTGTTTCCATGTACGATTCTTAAGAGTATTTCTAGCAAGATTCAAAACATACACTATCTGAAACAAAATATTTTTCTCATCAGTATGCAAATTTGGACTCATTTCCTTGAATCCCTTTATATACTCGGAAGTTTTATCCTCAATTGTTTCGGATATTAGCTTGAAATTTTTGAATATACTACTAACGGCATCCATCTCTAAAATCATATGAATACCGAATGCCATTACGTCTTCTAAATTTTCTACTGCCTTTTGCCCTTTAGTCAGTTCTTTGTTTGCCCAACTATAGATATCCTCTGGCAATATATTAGCATATATCAGAGCTGATAAGAAGAATCCTATTGCATCTGCTTGTTCTTCATTAGCATTCTGTAGATTGTTGATTATCTGAATCTCTTCTACGTCGGTATATAAATTGGTATTCCATCCCTTGTTTTCTAGAATATCATTTATATTAGAAGTAGATTCATAACCCTCCATTAACTCCTCTACTACTTGAGATATAAGGGTTTTCATAAGAGATTGGTTTTTAGTACTGTTAATATCCATGGGATATTCGGGTAACCTTTCTAAGGGTTTATAACAGTCTAATTGACGATAGCCAATCTCATACATATTCTCAAGTTCAAGCCCCTGTTTGATTTCAGGGGCTTTTTCTTTCAGATTAGAAATATCCATGGTAATTATTCTTTTTCTGGTACGGTATGATAAGAAAATAAATGTAATACTTGAACCAATACGCTTCCAGCTTCGATTCCAATGATTTCAGAAGTTGGGTTGAATACACTTACCACTACTTCATCTCCTGGAACTTGACCAAGTACTTCTATACCGTATACTAAACCACTGTTGATAGAATTAGTTTCTTCATTTGCAGCTTTCAGTACAGACTTAACTGGAGTGAATTCTTCAATATGAATACCGGTTGGGATTAATAACCTGGTGTTCTGACCAAGAACGATAGTTTTAATATGACCCTCACTGTTTCTATCTAAGTCGAAAGATACTTTACCGAATCCCTGAGGATTAAAGATTCTATTCAACCAGTTCCATTTCTGTTTGATTACTCCGTTATTGTATTCCATGAGAATGTCAATTGTAAGATCTTCAGGAAGATATAGATAGAATCCCTGATCTGCTTTCTTGGGATATTTTACCTTTCTTGATACGGTATACTTTATATGAGAGTTCTCTATCAGTTGAAGTCTCCTTTCGTGATCTTCTACTTTAACTTCTAGGGTTTTAAGCCGTTCCTCATGATTATTTAGTTTAGATTCTGCAGTATCTAATCTAGTATCAAGATTATGTATCTCAGTAGTATGTCCGTTCACTACACTGTTTAAAGTTGAGTATCGATTCTCTAATACCGATATTCTATTCGCTAGTTCATCTAAAGTTGCCATATATTATGATATTAATTGGTTGATCCGAATCCATTATTACCTCTTGTTCCCCAATACTGAGCATCATTGTAGAATTCTTCATGAGTTACTTCTTCGGGTTCTGTAAGATAAATGGGTACATGAATAAACTGTACTAACTTGGTTCCAGCTTCTATTATTTGAAACTCATGAGAAGTATTATATATACCGATATGAATCTCTCCAGTATAGGGAGAATCTACTATCTCGGCAGTATAGATAAGCCCTTTCTTAGTTGATATACCAGATTTGTTTGCTGCCATCAGCATAGAATCTCTTGGTTCTAATAAACCTTTGATACCCGATGGGATAAGTATCTGGGTGAATGGAGAAATGTAAATTACTTGTACCTGGTTATTTGAATTATATTCAAGTGTTACTTTACCAGGTTCAGGTATTTCACAATGGAATATTAACTGTGGATTAGCTTTTACTAAATCCTGTAGAGTTAAGTCTTCAGGGATATAGAAATCTAAACCTGCATCTCCATCATTTCCTCTTGATGGAGATTTTACGTCTCTTACTTTGATAAATCTTAATCTGTTCATATTATATTGCATTGTTTTAAAAGTTGACCATAAGTTAATGTTGAGGGATCTCCCTTGTGAATACCAAGAGAGTTCATCATCCTTCTTACATCTCTGCTTCCATTGCCGCATACATTAGCAAGTATATCCTCTTGTTTCACATAGTAATTTGGGTTGTTAAGGTATACCTTGAACATAGCCCATATCATTTCTATTTTTTGCATTCTTTATAAAGTTCTCTAATACGTTTTCTTGGTACTTCGAATTTCTCAACGGTTTTGGTAATAACTTCTTTTCTTTCTTTCCCTTTCCGAATCAAGCCTCGGATGTATTTCTTGATTCCAACCGTGTCTTCTAATACATCCAAATCCTTGTATTGATTCTTCTGTTCTAGCTCTTTCCTTGTGATATTCATATTCTGTGACATCTTGAATGCACATAATTCTGAGTCTCCGCATAGCTTACATTCTTTAGTTGATAAGTCATAACCAATACCAAAACAAGGATCTGAATTAGAACCCAGTTCTGCAATATTAATAGGTTCTAAGGGATCCTGATTCTTGATATCGGGTAAAGTTTGTTTCTTCTTTGCCATAATTCCCAATTTAAAATTCTTTATGATAATATCTTATGATTTGAACATCCATCATCTCATCTTGATTCAGAGCAATATATGAATGTCCTATACCATTTATAAATAGTTCCCTGATAGACAGAAGAATGGGTGGTACTTCTATTTCAGAAGTATATATCTGAACTTTGATTACTAACCCAGATTGAAAATGAATCATAAAATAATATCGAACTTCATCAGGCTTATCCCTGGATTTTTTGATAGGAGTTATATATTCTATTCCTATGCCATTGAATATATGTTCTGGAGGTATTACAGAACAATTGAATAATGATTTGATTTTTTGTAGAATCTTCATTGTTTATGATTATTAATGGTTAATGCCTCTTAACGTAACATGTAATATACCTTTCCTCCTACGGAGAAAAAGTATATACTCATAGTCAGAAATTATTATCCTTGAAAAGGCTTATGTCTAGGGTACTTATCCCAGAGCTTACTTAACCGAATAACTTTAAGTCCTTGATCTTGATAATACTTTCTTCTATGATTCCCATGCCTACTTAAATAATTCCCAGGATAATGTAAATCATCTAGGTAAACTTTGGATTTGGATTCATCCTTTCTTACCAATCGTCCTAAGAACTGAATTGATTTTTCTTGAGAATCCATACTGGCAGTATTCAACAGATATCTGAGCTTAGGAAAGTTTTTACCTCGAGCAATAATTGTAGTTGATACAAGGATATCTATTTTACCCTCCCTAAAATCCTTCATTATCTGTTGTCTTAATTTAGTAGGAGTATTAACATGCACATAAGCAATATTATGGGTATTATCTAGTCTTTCTTTAAAGAATTCATATAGATTTTCACAATGTGCAATATGCTTACATACTACGAGAGCAGGATATCTACCTTGATTAAGGTTCCATTTCAACCTATCTAATGCCATGGTCCAGGCAATCTTATTATTAGTAATGGAATCATCATATATTTCATTATAGGACATACAATCTGATTCCCAATTACCAAACCAAGGTTTACCTTCTACTGTTTTTACAATTGTCTTTGTTGAATACCCTTTCTTAATCGAGTCCTTAAGTTTAAACTCTGCTAGTACATCGCCAAAGAAACAACGCAAATTCATATTCTTAACTTTATCTTTGGCAAGCTTACTCATATAAATGGTACCAGATAATCCGATTCTAACTCTGGTATTAAATAACCTAGTGATCACATTCTGATATTGCTTACTACCTCCTTGGTCAGCCTCATCAATTAATACCATATCAATCTTAGCAAGTTCATTCTGATAATATTTCATATTCCGAGAAATAGATTGAACCATACCAATGGTAAAATTACTCCAGTTTAAAACTTTACCCTGAACAAAGGTAATGTCTTCTCCTGGTAGATATTGCTTAAATTCATCTCTAGCTTGATTTAACCAGTCAGAGTCATTGGTTATAAGCAAAGTCTTTAATTGCTTCTTATAGGATAAATATAAAGCAGACATAATCAGAGTTTTACCTGCATTTACTGTATAATCTAATACCCCAATCTGAAAAGGTGTTTCACCTAGTTTATTAGATAAGATTGCCTTAACAGCTTTCTCTTGTTCGGGTCTTAATTTATACTTACCTATCTGAGTTACAACTTTACTGACTTTAGGTAAAGGTTGTCTCATATCTACTATTATAGGCTTAATTCCAAGTTCAATACATCTTTTATATACTGAAGGAAGTAAGCCTATCTTAAATTGACCAGTCTTGGTTATATACTTTATTTTGCCATCCCAGTTTTGCATACCCCGTTGCATAGTACGGAGGTAAAAGGCATTGGGGTGTCTGATAGCAAATTCGTTATATAACTTAGTTGCATATTTTAGAGGTATATCTAATTCTGCAACGTTACAATTACGAATTATGATTTTCATATGATTACTGTTACTGATTTACATTTCTTGGGTTCGTCACCAGAATCCTCGTATTCTTTCAGAGCTTTCTTTAAAAGAGAAATGTGATATTCTTCATCAGCAATGAATTTCTCGATTAGATGGCAAACTGGGATATAATCACTTCTCTTTATATACTCTTCTTTATTCAAGGAATCAAATACTTTCTGATACTCTTCTAGAGTTTCTTTTTCTGCTTGTAATGATAAGCTTAGAGCAGATTCTGCTGAAGTACCAAGATCTATTATAGGGTGTACGGTTAATTGATTATTTCCTGGTATATCCGTATCCATTACATCAGAAGCATTTAATAAGAAGTCTCCCAGCTTATCATAATGTACCATTTCTACTAATCCGATACCCAGCATCAATTCACCTATTTCTCCAAACCTAGCTTGATGCTGGGTATACATAAGGATTGAGGCTAATTCTGAATACCTAGTATTCTTATATAAATCATACAAGGGTAATATTATTTCCTTAGGCCATTTCTGAACTATAGAAATATCGGGGTATTCTACTTTGCTATCGGAATAATCCAAAGCATTTACAGTGGCTTCTGCCATCTCCTCTAAACGATTTTTAAAAGCTTTCATAATTTATTAATTTTTGACCAGAGGCTTCCCTCTACTTTAGGTTCCTCTGATTGTGAATGATTCTTATGTTTAAATAGGTATTTATTATACCTTTCGATAGCCTTGTCATTATACATCTGACTAGGTTCAGGTAAACCATTACACCAAGCAAGAGATTCGAATTGAGCATCGATAAATTGGGTGGGATCCCATCCTTTCTCAGATAAGAATTTATCTAGCCTTACAAAGTGTATATACTTATCTGGTTGATTAACAAATGATTCGTATATACCAGTAACATCTGCTACCCTTTTTATGAAGTAATCATGGATAGCTTTAGCATTACCAGAATCATCTTCCATTTCCAATGTAGCAGAATATAAATCTGAAATCTTTTCTGACATAGAAGATAATCTGTTTAGGAGGTTATTATAATTACCGTCCATCTTCTTGATACCTAGTTCGATATATTTAATAAAACCTTCCCTAGTATCTAATTGAAAATCTTCACAGAATTGATTACAGAGCTCAGCTATCTTTTTACATACCGCCCAATTTCTTGGTTCTGTTTCTCTTATTTTTCTAACTCCTCTATGCTTTAGTTTTATACGAGTTGCATATATAATATCAGCAACTAAAGCAGCATCTCCCTTAGATGCTAGTAAAATGTTAGAAACTTTCTTAGTTGTCTTATTGTTTGTAACAACTACAACTCTAGTATTTATTGCTTCCTTACGAGCAATAACAAAGAAAGCATCAATCGGAAAATTATATACCTCTAACTGAGATAGGATTTTTTCGAATTGATGCTTAGTTATATGGATAGATGGATCCCTCATACTATTATCTTTCTAAGTTTACCGCACTTCTTACATTTTAATAGGATTATCCAACAATCAGTATATTCAATTTTACTTACCACCTCCCAATCATGAAGGCATAAATATTTGGCTCTTATAGCTTCTAATAATTGTTTCATACTTTCTTATTTTAAGTTATATATATTATAATAGGAAATCCTCAATCCAATAGGCTACGGTTTTTAAGTATTCTTCTAATTGAGGTAGAAGACTTTAACCTTAGCCTTAATTGTATATCCTTTATATTAAGACCTTTATAATATAAACGTAATACTCTACGTTCTTTTCTTAGCGATAATTTATTATGGGGAGGGGCTTATTGTAATTTGGATGATTAGGTCCACTTGGGTGTTCTAAGAAATGGAAGGAATTATTCTTTATAGAATCCTTAACATTGTCTTTTTGTGTACCCCAAGCTAAATTTGCTAATCTATTATCTAAGGGGTTATCATTTAGATGTCTAACTATTGGGTAATTATTAGGATTAGGTATATAAGCCATAGCTACTAACCTATGTAAATACCCATAAACATATTTGCCTTCATCGTTCAAAAGTGATTGAGTATACTTCTTCCTCTTTTTACTCTCTAAAAGTCTGAATGGTTTCTTTACCCAACCCTTGTTTAAAGTTTTAAAATACAGTATACCTTCTTTGGTAATGTAATATCGGGATAAACCCCACCTTGATAAATTACTTTTCATTCCGTAACTTAATTAAATCTTGATAACTCTGATATCTAGTTTTGTAAACCATTTTTAGTACTGCTTTCTTACCTAAGTCATTTACATCTCTGTTGTCTTTAAATAATACCACCTTAACTTTTTTATAAGCTACTAACTTAAGAGCTAAATTAATAGCATAATCCCTCGCATCAAAATCTAATAAAAGTATAAATCTATCAACTGGAGATTTGATAAGCTGGTTAACTTGGTAAGCACTGATTGCCTTACCCATGGTGGCAATAGCCCTGTCTCCCATAGTAAGTGCATTGATTGCTCCCTCACAGATAAATACCGAGCTATACATGTCGAGGGCATCTTGATTGAAGATAATAAATTCCTTTCCAAGTCCTGTAATATCTTTATTTGGATTATTGTATCTTGGACCTTGTCCAATAACATTCCTTGCATTGTAATACCTGAGCGTGCCATTATAATAATATGGTATGATGAGGTACCCAAAAAAAGGTCCCTCAGTGGCAACATATCCGATACCATGTTTTGATAGTTCTTCGATAGTAAACCCACGGCTCGACATGTAGCTCCTAATGCTTCTTGCAACTTGTGAAGTTCCTTGATTAATGAGTTTAAACCCATCAGGAAGATAGACGGGCTTAGCATCATATAATTCAATCTTCTCTTCTGAGAAAGATTTGTCTGTAAAGTTTCCATTATCTAGAAATTTTAAAAGTTCGGCATAAGTATCAAATCCCTCAACATCCATTACTAGTTGAGCAGGATTCATATGATAATTGCATCTAAAACAATTGGTACGGTACATAGAAAGATTGATACCCATCTTATGTTCCCTATGACAGAATGGGCATACGGGTAATTTCATCCAACCATGTTTATATTGATAAGCACCCAAGCTCTTAATAAAATAATTGTAGAGCTTGGTTTTAAATTCATTGGTGATTTTACTCATGGTTAAAATGGTAATGGATCATCATATTCGGCATATCTTTTCTTTAGCCTACGTAATTTATCTAGGTCTTCGCATTTCAGTACCATTTGCTCAAATAAAGTAACTACCTGTGACCTAAGTGAAAGTAATTCTTTGTGTTCTTCATAGGATTCCTTTGAAAGGAAAAGTTCCCATCCTCCCCATTTAGCAGATCTTCCATCTTCAGAGAAGAATTCCCTTAAACTTATATTAACTCCAGTTAACTTGATATACTTGGGACCCACTGAATATACTTCTGCATATTGTGGAGTACATCTTGAATCTGAAGGTACTAAGTAAACCTTCTGTCCTTTTTGAATTCCTTCTAATCTCTTAATCATAATCTCATATTTTAGGTTTATATATCTCCATTTTTATTGTTATACTTATCTTCATTAGCATCAGGATTCCCTTTCTTCTTAAGAGATTCCTCGAGCTTCTCCCCATAAAGTTCATCGTACTGTTTACGTTGTTCTTTAGTAAACTCTACACATCTTTGCCTTTCAACATCGCATTTGAATAATGCTCTACCACTAGGTAAACCATCTCTTTGTACTACTAATTCACAACGAAGTATATCATCTTTTTCTTCTTGTTCAGTAGAGTTAAGACCAACTATTGTATGAGCATTACGAACAATTGCAATAGAACCCGAGATATCATTTTCATCATATCTAGTAGTCCTATGTTTCTTACCCTCTCTGGTAATATGATGAGCAGTCCATACAATATCTAAATCCATTTCTTCTGCTAGATTCTGAATATCTATATATACATTCGATATACGGTCAAAGTCCTCTTTATCCCTAGCAATTGAAGCAAGCTTTCCTGCATAATCCACCATCAGTACTTTAATATTGATGCCCTGGTTTCTTAGCTTAATTATAAGTTCTCTTATATAATTACAATCTGTAATCATTGCAGGAACTCTTTCAACTACTAGTTCAACTCCAAACCTTGCAAGTTTACGAAGATGTTTAGCTTCGAGTTTATCATATTCACCCGAGTATAATTCCTTTTTAGTTTTATTGATAGAGGATTGAATAAATCGGTCCATGATTTGTTCTTTACCATTTTCTGTATCTACATATAAAACCGATTTCTTCATTCTTAAATAACCTCTTGCCAAGTTTACCATGAAGAAAGTTTTCTTAGCTTTGGGTTTATCGAGAATAACATTTACTGAATGTTCTGGGTAACCTCCAGCATTGGTAATATCATTAAGTTGTCTAAATGGACAAGGTATTACAGATGGTTCTGCTTGACGTTTGAATTGTCTCTCTGTAATATCCCTTATCATAAAGATAGGTTCATCATCTTTCTTGGGTTTCGAGTTTTGAAGTATCTTTTCTATTTTCCTTGAATAAGTTTCATATTGTTCGAAGTTATCTAAATCGAAAGAATCATTCAAGTTCTTCATCTCTACATAAGTAGAGAATTGATATATCTTTTCTCGAATGTATTCGGAATCATTCAAGGGATTTGAATATAGGTCATCGATTATTTTATGGATATTGGGTATATCATCCTTAGTAACCAGGTCAACGTAATTTTTAGATTCAAGCAATTCTTTTATAACTTCTTTAAGGATATTCTTAGAAGGCATCTTGTTTTTCTTTTTGAAGAACTTAAATATGCCCTCGGCAATTAAAGAATGCTCAATCAGAACTAGGTAACTTGGTTTAATCTTTTTGATTATTAAGCCTCCCTCTTTATCCTTTAAGAGATATCTTAGGATTTCTAATTGAAAGCTGGTGTCAAATTCAAACTTGGTATTATCTTTTTTCATATTGCAATATAATTAAGTATAATCATATAGATTTCTATAGTCTCGGTTAGAGTTGTACATATAGACTCTCATCCTAGTACTCACTAATCCTCAGCTTCTAGGTGAACTTTATTAATATATTATTTTATATTTGATTTATTATACTTATATTTGCATATCATTTTAAAACATAGACTTATGAAGATAAAGGAAAATGGCAACAACGGATCAGAGATACATAGGTTGAAGCCTATGCAAGAAAATTATGATAAGGAAACTTTTGATAGGATGTATAAAATCTGTAAACCAGTTATCAGACGTCTTACTAAGCAAATTGATAATAGGAGGTTTAATGTTACACCAGATATCATAAGTTCTTATTTCTGGGATAAGATGTTATTTGTCTTTAATAAATATTACGGTACTTGTGAAGAAGAACATTTAAAAGCAAGGATACTAGCTTCTCTCAGTACCTTTAAGAATCATTTATTAAGAACTGCTTATGGAGAGGGAGCAGAATATCATCAGAATCTTTACCAATTAGAAGATTTATTCGATAATGATAAAGAACTAGAAGATGATACAGAAGAAGAGAAAGCTAAAGGAGAAATGCTTGATATGTTATATAAATATATGAAGAAGAACCTATCTCCCGATGCTTATTTGATCTTCGAGATATTGCTTAGTCCTCCTCCCTATATTAAAGAGAGAATCAAGGATGGTTCTCGTATCACTAACATTTTATTAGTAGAGTTTTTTGATATGCCTAGAACTAAATCTTCGGTAAGATATATCTCAGAACTTAAAGAAGATATAAGATATTGGGAAGAGAAAGCTAAAGAAGACTTACATTACTAACATAAAAAAAAAGGGAACCTCATGCACTGGGTTCCCTTTCCAGTGTAACTTATTTCCCAATAAGAATTCCACTTGTGTGTTGGACGAAAGCGATTAGCTGTTCTTTAAATATAAAAGCCCTAATAATTTTAAAAGTTTATATAGGTTTATAGTTTAATGATATAAGCTAGTACGAAATAAGGAGGCCTATTCTCATGAGCACTACCTCCACCAGTTACTTGAGTATCTGCTGTATAACCTGAGTCAGGCCTAGTATGATTAGGAAATGGTCTCTTATTAGAATTGTCTCCCCATTTCTCCTCTTTAAATGTAATCTTATGACTATGTGGTGGTATTTGATCTAAAGTAAGAGTTACTAGGGCTTCTCCTCCCATGTTACCAATGGTATTATAATCCTGATTACTTGGATCATATCCTACTACAAATCTACCCAATAGATTAGGTCTACCAGACATACCATCACAGAATGCCCAACCATCTGGAGGAGTAGTACCTGAAAACATAGCGATTAATCCAGTGGGAACTGAAGAAGCCGAGTTTTTAATCATTTCTATAAGCTCCTTCTTCAGATTAGTAAGATATTCTTGTAGATTAGTTATACCATTAGTCTGGTCATCTTTACCTCCGAATCCTTCCAGTACATGTTCTACTCTTTGAATAGAATGGGTCATGATCCCATTGTAGGCTGAGTTAAAGGGTAGTGGTTGAGGGAAACAACCTCCATAAGGGATGATTGCATAGTTTTCTGACTCCTTCGTATTAGCATCAGTACCAGAACCATATACTCCAATCAGTACCATGGTATTCTTACTATTTCTGTAGGGTTCACAAGCACCCTCTACCTGAGAATTAAGATAGGTATAATTTAATTTCTCATGTGAAGCAGGATTATTCTTTACTATATCCCAAGAGATTTTGTCTTCTGCTAAGGGATAGTAAGGATTCTGTGATTGTTTATACAGAGTATATAAGCTTTCATAAGATGAAGACCAATATGCTACGAAAGTAATAGGGTTTTCAATTGGTTCTGATACTTCTTGATGAACTGCGAATAAGAAGATATCTGAATTAGCCCCTTGAGCACCTTGGATATTATCTACTACTATCTCTTCATCATCAGAGATGAATATATAACCATCCCTAGAAATACATCCGAAGTTTATCTGAGGTGATTCTCCATCTTCAGAATTCTTTACCATATATCTAGCAGTAATTCTATCTGCTACATCATTCTTGAATACCTTACCATTTTCTGCTTTAGCTTGAACTGATAGCTTATTACCAGATACCTTAACTGAGCCGAATCCACAGAATGGGCCAAGAGCAACAGGGGCAGCAATTGCTTCTGCTGCCTCCTTAGATTTAATCAAACCCTCATATTTAAAGTACGTTTTCATTGTTACTATTGTTTTTAGATTGTTTATAATTCCTAGATTGTTCTGACATATCCTTGAAAGCTTCAGATAAGTTATTGAACTTCAAGGTTACTATAGACCAAAGTATCTTCCAGATACTGTATTTCTTTTCTACTCCGTGTAATGTACATATATGACCATAAATAGAATCCACTTCGAATCCATAACATACTACCAATACGGTTATAGATACTACTAGGGGATCTAACCCATAGGGTTCTCCAATAGCCTTACCAAGAACTGCTCCCATTAATAAGTAACATATATAATCTATTATCTTATTAAAAGTTCTTCTTCCAGCTCTGGATTTTCTAATGGGTATGCCCTTTAACTTACTAGCATTCATTCCAAACCAGAAGTCGGCAATTATCAATATGAATGCTAATAGGATCATCCATCGAAGGTCATATAACAATTGAAAACACTCTGTAGCAAAAGCTACCGTAAATCCTTTAGATACTATAGATGTAGTGGATGTTTCAGTATACATGTCGTAATATTGATTTATTCCTGAGGTTTCTGGGTTATTCTCCATGCTGTATTTTCGGGTATATTTATTTCGAAAGTTTTACTGCTAATATCATCAGAGTTCCAAACCAATTCATTTGGTTGTACATCAAAAGCTAAAGTAACTTCAAATGTACACCTTACATCGGTTTTGTTAACAGATTCAAATATATAAGTACCAGGATTAGAAGTTCTAAATTCATAAGGTACTGGATGTGAATCGGCTTGACCCACTAATCTTACATCAGTTATAAAATCCTTATGATTAGAAGAACATACCACAGTGGTATATACTTCTCCTTCTCCTTGCCCACTTAGAGTAGCTCTTTCAGGACTACAACTTATCTTAACTTCAAGATTATAGTCTTTGATTACTAATGTAGCCTTCTTGTCTTTATTACCCTTACCAACAAAGGTATAGGTACCCGCTTTATCTAAAGTAATAACTTCTTCGAATTTATACTCTGCTCCGGTTTCCATAAGTAATACTGAATCATATTCCTCTATTTCGAAAGGCATTACTCGGATAGTAACCGACTTACCTTCAGCAAGTTGATATGATACATTTACCTTCTGGTTATTTGGAGTATTAGCCCAATCCTTTGGAGATATCCAATTAGGATCTGAAGGATTTACTGCTTCGATATAAATATAGGGATCTTCTGGTTTGGTATAACTATATACTGACCAAGTAGTATAAACTGAAGGATCTCCCTTACATACAGCTTTATAACTTCCCGGTTTATTGCATGAATAAGTAGCACTAGCTTTACCATTACCAGATTTATTCAAGGTAATATCGGTTAACTTAGTATTATCACAATAAATACTAACTCCATAATCTATAAGATTATCGGGATCATCGGGGGGAGTTACTGATAAGTAAAGTTCTTGATTTACAGATCCACTTCCCATCTCTAAAGATAAAGTTTGATATTCTTTAGATAAATGATAAGTGAATTTAGAGATACTGGTATATACGGTAAATATTCCTATACCATCAAAGTTCTCTAAATTATCCTTAGTACAAGCAAACTTATAAACTCCAGTACCAAATGTTTGGAAAGTATCCCCAGATTTATACCTAGTATCATCTTTACCAATCAAGTAACATTCCAAACCTTCCTCATCATAATCATCTTCTATAGTTAGTATGGTTTTAGCTAAACTAGTTACATTACTTGATAGCTTGAATTCTTCTGGAGTACATTTAACCTTGTATTTATTAGGTTCTCTAGTAACAACCAGTGAAACTCTTTTTACTGGGTATTCTACAATCTGGAATTCATAAGTACCTGGCTCTTTAAATTTATAAGTTGAACCAGAAGGCTTAACTTCAGTTTCCCCAACCAATTGTATATTAACTGGAGTCTGTTTACCTTCTTGATAAAGAGTAGCTGTAACTGTAGCCGATACCTCCTTATTAGTTGGTGTAATATGCAGTGTAGTTGGATTAACCGATATATTATAGGATTTGACTACTTCCTTTAATTTTACATGAACTTGGGTAACTTTAGTCGGGTCTCCCACACTTCTAAAATAATAAGTCTGATTACCTATAGTGGCATTAAAAATAGTGCCATTTTCATATTTCTTGTAACCCCAAGTATTACCATCTCCAGATACCTGATACCTTAAGTCGGCATTTTGATAATTACTAGAGACTGTAACCTTAATAGGTACAGAGGTTATATACCCAGGCTGAATAGTGTTTATATTTGGGTCTACAAAATCGGCTGTTATCAGATAATTATCATTTATATTAAAACCATAATCAATAGTAGCTCCTACATGATAAGGCTTAAATCTATCGATTATATTTTCTATAGCTTTTCTGAACTCTATAAATTCTCCCGAGTTATTTGAATAGCCATGTCCAGTTATATGGAAGGTTACATTGATACATTGACTACAACCGTAAATGTTATCAAAGTTAGATTTATCATAATACTGATCTTGGTCAAAGTAAGGATGTGTTTTTAACCAACCATCATAACCTGATTTAGCGGGGTCATCAATGGTACAGTTTAACCCATACATTCGGAATAATATTTCAAAGAACTGAGAAGTACCTCGTATCTTTATCAGAGATATAGAATACTTGAGTAAATCTCTTATCTGTTTAGTAGTTAAAGCTAAAGCCCCTTTCTTAGGTAAAATCCATTTAGACTTAAGGCTATTTAATTCAGCTTCACTTAACAGACCATTATAATAAGTTTTAAAAGCCCCTTCATCAATATTATTCCACCTTGCAAAAGGTAATTGCCCAAAGCTTTCCCAAAGGTAATTCAAATAAATCTCTGGGCAGGTATCAAAGTCAGTTATTCCTAGTAAACTCTCAATATCTGCGGATATATTATCTTGAAAATAACTTCCACAAATTTCTAGGAACCTTTCTAAGATACCCTTTCCATCTACCTTATAAGTGTCTTGATCTTTATATTCAAAAGGTAGGAAATCTATAAGTTTCTTAAGGTCTATCATATTAAACAGTTTCGTGAACAGTTAAAGTTAATTGAGAAGATTTCTGGAATACAGGTAAGTTATATCCAGGATCTTCATAATCCATATTAGGTTCTGAGATAGTAATAGAATAACGATATCCCTGTTGATAGCCATTTGCTTGTATGTCCAAAGAGAAAGTGATACCATTATTTTTATCAGTGATGTTTATAGTACTACCTACAGAGCCAGTAGTTTGGAATCCTCCACTTGAAGCTTTTACAGTATATGAATTGCTACCAGTAAAGTTTATAAAATAGGTCATGGACCCATTAGCTTTCTCTAATTTAAACTGACCAAGAAGTAATTCCTTGTTACCATATATGGTAACAGGCCAAGGTTTAATATAGAACTTCTTGATATGTAAGTAATCTACCGTAGATAGGTTATCAATCAAAGCATAAATATCTGAGATTCTTACTTTGCCCCCAATCTCGGAGTTCTCAATAGAATAAGCATTGTATAAGGCATTCAGAACTTGAGCTTGGATTTCGTTGGTCTTATAAGATTTCTTACCGGTTACTTCTATCTCTAAGGTTATATCTACTAATCCTGCAGATTTAACTTGAAGCCAAGTAGTTAAGGGGGCTCTCTGTGATAGTTGGGTATAAACCTTGTTTATCATAGCAGAATCAGCTACTCCACCATTATCAGCACTGATATATACTGTAAGCTTTCTTCCACATTCATAATCTACGGCAGCTTTATTTACTCCATCTATTAGCATAGCTAAATCTACGAAGTCCTGTTTGCTTACAGCTACTCCAAGAGTTTTAACACTCAAGGGTATATGTTCTTTTAACATACCAAAGTTCTCATAACTAGAACCTCCTCCTGCAGCATATTGATTACTAGTGGTAGCCTCAGATATAGAAGCTTTTACTATGGCTGGAGTTTGTACAATAGAACCAGCTGGTACATTACCTTGAATACCCGTGGTGATATAGAAGCTTGCTGATGTTACCTTTTGACCTGCAGAAGGTATAGAACCAAAGGTACCATCTCCAAATACTATTACGGCAACTTGGCTAGCATTGACAGTTACCATAAAATGTTTATCTGAAGGTTTAGAATAAGCAAAGGTATCTACTAAAGTCCAAGTAGTTCCATCGATGGATAATTGCATTGTACCATGCTCATAGTATTTACCATCAGGTAATTTACCTATTGTGATTTCTGGTCTACCTTCGGAAGGTATTACTAATCCTGACAACCCAGACTGATTATATTTCTCATGTTGAATCAGGGGTATTTTACAAGTAGTAACATTAGCATACCAAGTTACATCTCTAGCAGAAAGCCAGGAGTTACCGTTAACATCTGTAAAGAGGGTTTCTTTTGGGATAGTTAACCTAGAAGCAATATTACTACCTGTAAGATCACGAGTTAGGATTACATCTACTGAAGCAGCTACTGCTCCTCTTGGGTGATAGTCCACCAATAAGCCATGCTTTACTACACTATCATAACGCCGAGCCGTGGATAAGAAAGATTCCCTACCCACGTTATCAATGTAATAATGAAGTACTTCAGCAATAGCTGCAAACAGAGATAGGATAATTATCAGAATATTACCTTCGGAATAATCCGTGATAAGAGTCTGACCATTCTTATCCTTGATAGTAGTAAGAGATTCAATCAACTTAGCTTTAATCTGTTGAAAGGATCTCTGATAAGGGTTTAGCCATTTATTCGTTATCATATTAGTAAGGTTTTAAAATATTTTCAGACCTATCATAACTAATACCCAATACCTGTTGGCTACCAGTTTGATTAATTACATAACCCATCTCAATGAAAAGTTTGGTACCCTCTAACCTCATATTCAGACTTTTAAAAGTAATCCTAGTTTCATAGGTAGAGATGGCTTTCTTTAAGAAATCCTTTACCAAGAAAGCTAAAGCCTGAGTATTAGGTTCTTCTATACATTCCCATAGCCTAGTACCAAAATCTTCTTGCCTGAATCTTTGACCTATATCATACCAAAGGAGAGCAGATAGGTTATTATGAACAAGTTCAATATCTCCATTTACTGGATACCAACCTTTCTCTCCCTTTTCATTCTCAGTAATCCGTATTGGAAACAAAGGACCAATACCGATAATATTAGTGTATAAGTTATTTGCCATTAGTGTACAAATTTAGAATCCTCATAATCTGTTTTATTAAAAGTAGAAAATGGTTTCGTGACTGGAGTAATAACAGGTCCACTAACTGCAGGTCCCGATTGAATACCAGAGTGGGTATGAGAATTATATTGAGCTTTTAATGATTCTATCTCTGAAACTAATTGGTTTAGTTTCTGGGTTAATTCATTGATATTGATTATACCATCATTATTACCTTGGTTCACTATAACCTTTGAAGCATTCACATAAGCTTGAGCTTTAGAATTTATACTTACTGGGCCTTCAGCATAGATAGTAGCAGACCCATATAGGTACATTTTAAGTGACCCATCTTTATCATTTAACCAGATTCTATTCCCATTAGGTGTAACTATACCCATAGTATCAGGATCATCCAGGATATCAGGTATTTGGTTTTGAGCCCAACCATGATATTCCCATAGAGGTTTACTAGGATCTCCATATTCAAAGGTAATATATACTATATCACCATTCTTAGGAGCCATCATTTTAAAACCAGACCCAGTAGATCCATGTTGACCCTTTGAATAAGCCCAGAGTACTATTCCTCCCATTACTTCAGGTATAGCCACTTTTATACGATTCATATGATCGGGATCTGTGTTATTAACTACCATGGCCCTGTACACTGAATAGTATCTTCCCAAGGATTCTAATCCTTGTTCAGTTATTGTTTTTGCTGATTCATAAGCCATATTATTCAGTTTTAGAAAAGTCTTGGTTCATCTGTTTAATAATGTAATCTATATTGAAATTATACTTTCGATATACATCCTTAGTAGCTTCTACCTTTTTACGTTTAACATTAGTAATGGTAACTACATCTTCTCCATCTTTACCTGTAGATTGGTATACAGTTCTTTCTACTTCTATGATGCCATCATTACCTTTGGTAGGAGTATTAGCATTCTGTTCCCTATAGATAATCATATCTTGAACAAACTTTCTTTGTTCTTCGGTATTACCATCCAAGGCTTTGAAGGCTTCATATTCTGCCTTAGTAGCATTTATGGTAAAATCAGAAGAATGAGCATCTCCAGCTTTATTTTTACCTACATCAGTAGTTCCTTGACTTCTGGCATTATTAGATACCACATCTTGAGTATTAATATTACCAGCAGCAACTTGAAAGCCAGCGGTTCCATTATTCCTAACTAATTCTAAGTCAGTAATATATCCTGTACCAGCATCCATTCTATGAGTACATTTCTTTATATACCAATATCCTGACCACCTTTTACCAACGTTCAAAAGCTGAAGTACCATTGAGGTTTTTAATGAAGGTCTTCCTACTACTTGCATTTGACAGATTAGTTTTTTCTCGGTTATCTTTAAACCTCCATTAGCATTTATCCTCATTGCTCTTTCTCTATTGCCTACTCCTCCAGTTCTATCATATAAGTTAGTAAGAGTTTTCCAAGCGGGTACCTTCAAAAGCTGTTTTACTTTTTTGAATACCTTTACTCTGCTTCGATAATATCCATGATTATCTCCCGGGCCTCTACCAGCTTGGACTGGATTATAAGTTTGAGGATAATAGGATTCTTCATGAAGAGTTAAAGGATAGACAATGATATTTGGATCTTCTTGCATTTTAGCTAGCCCCTCCTGAGTTTTCCTTTTCTCTGCATTCAGTTCAGTCATACTATTCACACGACTAGAAGACTTTAATTCCCCAGAAGAATATGAACGAGGATCTTCCCAAACTTCAGTCCATACCTCAGTGTATTTATTTTTGAATACGAAATTTAAACCCTGGTATACTTGTTTCATTGCAGAAGTAAGGTCCATTCCTCCCGCTACTAGTGCATCAATAGAAGATTTTATATTAGTTAGTTCTCCTTTAGTATAAGCTTCCTCTAGCATTTGAGAAGTAGCATCCCTTAATTCTGTATCGGACATAGACTCTAATCCACCACCTGCATCTAAATAACCAGTACCCTTAGCATCATATTCTTTCTTAGCAGATTCAGTCTTTAGTCTTTGAGCTTGTTTTTTAGAAGCCAATTCTTCATCTAAGGATTTCAATCTATCTTCTTTCCATTTCTCTACCTTACTATCAACATGGGGTTTTAAAACTTCGGGGGATCTATGAAATAATCCTGGGCTTTGCACATCTACTGTAGATAGGGCATCTAACTGTAGTGGGTCATGTAGAATCTCATTCTGTTGGTCATCGATGTAACTTACCTGGATTTGTATTTGCTTATCCTCAGGTTTTATAGTATTACCCACTTGCATCATCTTCTGCTTAGTAGATCTTTGAGTAGTAAAAGATACTCTTAATACTTCTCCGTTTTCAGCTTGGAATATGTAGGTATGATGAGGAGGTTGTTGAAACTTACGGTTATGTATGTAAATTACCCCATCTCTACTATCCACATACCAAGGCCCATTACCATAGGCAGCCATCTTAGCTTCTAGTTGAACTAGAACATTGTTACCTATTGTACCTAAGTTAGAATTAAGTACTTCAGCTAAATCGTCTGGCATACCTACTTGACCTATGCCACTAAACTGATTGGCATATAGAATGGTACCCTGTACTTCAGGAGTAACTTCTGTGGGTACCTGTATAGCTTCATAAGCTTGATTACTTATTATATTTGCCATTACTCAAACCTTTCTATTATTACTCCAACATTTAATCCGCATCCTGAATCCAAGAATTTAACCATACTATCATCGGTATCCTCAGTGGGTTTATGAGGTGGCATAAACCTAAGATGATTCGTGCCATCAATACATTTGATAGTTATATGGGTACCTGTAGAATCAAAGATACAATCGAAATCTCTTACTTTGATATTTATAGCTGGGCTTGATACAAAGGTGCCATCACTAAAAATATATCCCCACTGTAAAAAGATATCTCTATTTTCCTGTAAAGCTTCTACATCTACAGTATCTGGATTACCAGTATCAATAGTTATTGTAGCTAAATTTTCTTTTTCTTCATCATATACATATGACCAGCTACTTATATACGCTCCTAAAGGTATACCAGTAAGAGGGTTCATAACTGGTATACCTTGATTATCAAAAATGGCTAGGTAAGGAGTACCTGTGCCTTTATATAATATGGGATTATTTGCTTTAACTTCCATAAGCCGGTATCATTAATACCATTCCACCTTTTAATTCAGTGAATGGATTTATTATGTTATTATACTCAGCAATAATATACCATTTACCAGAATCCCCATAATACCTATAAGCGATATTCTGTAAAGTTTCCCCCTCTTTCAGGGTATGTTGAAAATCGTTAGGAGAAGATGGTATAAGTAAAGGATAAGATTCTAAAGAATAATCTCCATCTCCATAATTCAGAGTAAATCCATTATCGTATGGACTTGCTCCAACTAAATAAGAAGTTATATCCATGGTTACTTGATTTTATCGGTTGTAAAAATACCCACAGTCTTTTCTGCAGCTTTACTTTTAACAATATCCTCATAAGATAAACTATATGAGCTTACTCGTTTGAATATTAATTCTTGAGTAGCAGTAGCAGGATACAGATTTAGGTCTTCTCTTATATCTACTGAACCTTTCATACGTTGTCTAGAAGCATTTCTAAAATTAGAAAGAGAATATGTAGCAGAAGTAAGTATATAATAATGACCTTCAAAAGTATCAGAATTTCCCCACTGAATCTGTAAGATTGGAGGAGCTGCTTGATAGGCATTGGATTTACTCCAGGATTCTAATAACCTACATTTAGTTAATACTTCAGCAGGATTATCCGGATCATCACAGTACCAAGATACATTGAATTGTACAATATCTTCTGAACCAGTATAATGATACATAGGAGTATTTCTACCCATAGACTTAATGGTAGCCCAAGTTGTTTCTCCTCTAAAATCAAAGCTCAGAGGTCTATTCTGTAAAACAATATATTGGTATGGGCTAACATTAGTATTATATATGATTACCTGGTTCAGTTTTCTTATATCTTGGCTTACTCCATAAAGTTTATTGTTTTCTACTACAGTCCTACCTTGAGCAGGATCATCTCTGTCAATCTTAAGATTTCCATGCTGAAGTTGTAATCTCCTAATACTTTGAAGAGAACTGTTGAGTAATGGATTCTTGGAAGATCTTTCCCTTTCTCCCAAAGCTCCATTAGGATTAAACAATTTACCTCTAGGAGCAGTATCCTTAGGTAAACCTGAAGTTAATCGATTAAGGTGTATCTTAGCTCTCCATAATTTATTTATGGGACCGGTAAGTACTCCAGCAGTATCTTGGGTAAGATTATTATATTTCTTAACAACCTTACCTGCTAGTTTTCCTAATATTCTTGCCATAATTTAAGGTATTAATCCAATTTGAGTAGCATAATTAACTCCTAAAGTTTCACCTGGAGCTACAGAACCAACAGGAGCTCCATCAATAGTAATGTTAACAGTACCATTAGGTTTATCATTCAGTAAAGCTGCCCTGATAGCTCTTGCCATTTTCTCGGTTAAATATTCATCACTAGTTAGAGTTTCCTTTGATAGATTAGAATCAGTGTTCTTGTTTAAGGAATCTATTAACCTGGGTAAATAATCTGCTACAAGAGGTAATGCTATACCAATGGCCATTCCCCAAGGGCCTCCCAAGAATCCAGCCAATCTACCGAATAAACCTTTCATACCTAACCTAGCTACTGCCGGACCCGCAGGAGGTGTAGGTGGTTTAGTAGTACCTCCTCCAAGACCTCCTAATGTTGGCCCAGGTATTCCAAACTTCCTAATGGGTTTACCGTTAGGTCCATACCAACCTCCTCTAGGCCCAGCAGTCCAACCGAAAGCCATTGCTTTTTGAAGGTAATATTGTTCCCTCATAATCTGAGTGATATGTATTAATCGGGTCTCCAATACTGCAGCTGCAGCTGCAGACTTACTAACTCCACTTGCTGTAGCCTGAGATTGGGTATTGGTTTGTTGCATGTAAGTAGAAAGCATTCTGCCAGTAGCAGCTAGGTACCTATAGCCATTTACTACTAAAGCCGTAATTGAACCCCAAGCTAATGCTTTAACTACTATCTGACCTCCTATAGTACCAGCTATTCCTTGTACCCATTGGGATATCTTAGTGAATACAGTTAATATAGGATTAAAGACGTCGGCTAAAGTTGACCCTATATTTATTACTAAGTTTTCAAAGTTAGATTTGAAAGCTTCAATGATACCCTGTGGAGTCTTTAATCTTTCCTCAGTAACCTGTTCTACTATGCCCGAGTTCTTATCATATTGTTCTAAGATCTTAGTCATCTTATCAGAACCCGACATCATATTTCGAATCTGATTAGAGATATCACGAGTACCTCGAACTCCGAAGATATTATAGAAAGCTTTAGTTCTTTCCAGAAGGGGTTTATTCATAAGAGCTTCTCCAAACTTACGATATACCTTATCTAATCGAATAAGATTACCCTCGGCATCAAAGAAATCTTGTGGACTTAAACCTAAGCTAGTTAATGCACTAAACCCTTTCTTTTTCTGGTCGGCTAAAGAAAGTTGCAAATAACGAATCATATTTGCTAATGCAGTACCAGCTGATGAACCCTGAATACCCATATCTCCCAATACACCAATAGCTGCAGCAGTCTGTCTTAAATCGTATCCTGCATTAGCCATGTCAGCTCCAGCATAGGTAATGGCTTGAGCCAAATCTGTAAGAGACATATTAGCATTAGTTACGGCAGTATATAAATCATCTGTAACCTTGGTAGCTTGTTGAGAAGGTATAACATACATTGACATAATATTAGTCATCAAGTCAGCTACACCTCCTTTACCTCCAAGTGGTTGACCAAGGATAGATGCTAACTTAGCAGCAGGCCCAGTCATATCCTTTATCTGTTCTACTGTATTACCTGCCATTGCTAAGTACCTTTGGCCAGAAGCAATATCGGCAGCAGTCAAGGGAGTAACGGCATTGACTGCTTGAGCTAGTTGCATCATTTCGGTTTGTTGCTCAGCTGTAGCTCCTGCAATCTTTGAGGCCATGAATATAGTATCTTGTACCTTGGCCGAATACTGATAAGCTTCTGCCATGCCTCCAAGGAATCTCATACTGTTTTGTACAGCATTACCTGCACTCATCTGAATAGCCCTGTTCCAGTCATTCATATCATTCATCATATTGTTGAATGATTGTGAAATTTTACCGGTTTCAGAGCTAAACTTATCTCGGAGTACCATTGATACCCCGACTTCTACTAAACTTTTTGTATCTCCTATCATGTTGACATTTTCTTCTTCATTTGTTTATAATAATTCTCAGCTATGAGTAGGAATTTCTTTCTTTTACGAACGGGTAGACACAAAAAGGTGAGATAGTCTAAGACTATCTCAGCCCGAGTAATGTATATGTAATCTTCCTCTAAATTATATCTCCCGTCAAGTAGAAAAAATCAGGAGCAGCCATGATTGGGTAATCCATCATGTTCCCAGTTTCTGGATTTTCGATTTGAGTATATCCATGGAAGATTGGGTCTACTGTATTTACCAACCGATGAATTTCTGCCATATCCCTTGATGAGAATAGAGAGAAGTTTTCTACTTTCTCAAATTTATCATCCACCTTTAACTTAAGGTTACGAAGAAGAAGAGTAGAGTGTCGAGTAAGTTTACTTGGTGAAAGCTGAACCATCTGAGATTCTTTTTCTCCATCCATCAATTCGAATTGGATTACCTTACCTGAGTTCAACTCCTCTGTATATTGCATAAGGGTAAATCCATCTTCTCCTTTTCTTCCCGGGTAGTAAGGAATGGCATTGGGTTTTTCTTCCATTTCTTGTTCTGTAGGAAGTACGGCATAATCGAAAAGAAATTCTCTCAAGTCCTGAGAGTAAGTTACAGAATCCTTGTTATCCCATTTATAAGTAAATTCTACTTCCTCTCCCAAAGAGAAGATTCGAGAATTAAATAGGATACAGTATCTATCCAGCAAAGGTAACTTAAGAGCATCCTCTATGGTTAATCTACCTGACTTAGTAGCATTCGTTTTAACTACTATTGCTGAAATATACTTGGTAAGATTCATAAGATTCTTTGAATCTACCGGGTTGGTGATAATTTCTTCATCTTCACCATTCTGCTCTCTGATTTCGAAAAGTCTACCAGAAGGAGCAGTGAATACTAAGGTTCTTAGTGTCATATCCATTTTATCTAATTTTTAAAAGTTCATAATTTCATAGTAGCTGTAAGTATCAACAAGAAAGGGGTGAAACTCCTTATCTAGGAATCCCACCCCTCCACCTAAAACTCTAGTAAGAAAATGACTAAGAGAGTTAATACTTATCGCAAGTACCAACAGAAAATTCGATATTTTCTATGGTGTTTTCTGAAGCCATACGATCTAAGTCAAGGCCAGTTACTTTACAAGGCCAAACTTCTTCAAGCAGCCAAGTATTTAGGACGGATACTCCATCTTCTGCAAGTTCATTTACAATAGCAGTTTCCCAATATTCACTAGGAACTAATCCGCCTCCAGCTATCATATCTTGGCAAGAGTATAGCCAATCTTGAAGCCAGGTATCAGAACCAGCAGTAGTTAAGAGTTTTTCTACTACCAGATTACCTACGGTAACTCTACCAGCAGTTTTTACATCCCTGTTTACATCTCCATGAGCAACCTGGTCAATCTCAATATCCGGAAGTTGGCAAGTCTGGAATAGATACGTATTGATAGGATGTTTTGGGAAAGAGATGCTCCATAGGAATTTCTTTCTAGGATTCTTTACTTTTGCTCCCATGTTTTATGATTTTAATGTTATTCGTTTTCTGAAATATTAACTGATTTAGAAGCTGCATCGATTACAATGTTAATTGTAATTTCTTGCATAGGAACAATATCCTTATACTTCAGGATTACTTTATATTTACCCTGACGGACATCAGCTTCATTATTTACAGAGAGTTCTGAATAAGAGCCAGCATCCTGGTCACCCATCCATATATACTCTGACATAGCATTTTCATCTACCAGATTATCTAGGATTGGTTTTACCTCAAGATAAATATTCTTCCAAGTACCCCAGATATTGGGCTCTTCCAAATACTTATTCAATATAGGACGAAGAGTCTTCTTCAAGTACAAATTCAATCTTACAATTGAAAGGAATCTTTCTGAATCCTGTTTTACTTGAGAAGAGAAGCAATGCCATAACATGGTTTGTTTACCAGAAGACGGAGTATCTTTGATTACAATCATGTTGGCATACATCTGAGCCAATTCGTTTAGTTCATTATAACGAGAATCACTACCATAGTTAGGACTTACTGGGCCCTGACCATCATAGATTACTCCACGATTCATACCAGCAAATGACTTCCAAGGTCCATAGTTAGAAGCAGAAGTATCACCCAAACCGAAGATGGTACCCAATACATCTGAATTAGTAAGTAACCCGAATTCATTGTAGTACTTGATACCACCTGCAAAATAGGCCGCATACCTAGAGTTACCGATATTACCCAAACATTTATTAATCCAAGTGATAATGCTCTGCTTATTTCTAGGCTGAGTTCCCTCAGAATAATGGGTAGTATATTTAGGTACTTCGATGTAATAGGTATATTCTTGCAATTCAGCACACATATCTTTAGCAGCCTTATGTACTTTTAAAACATCTTGATCTGTTTTCAGATGTTGATGAATATGAGAACAAGCTAACTGATAAACATCTGTATAATCCTTTACCAAATCCAAAGAAGCAATCCATTCATCTGCAGTAGGGTCAGCACCAGCAGTACCCAGTGTACCATTGAACATAGTCTCAGTACTAGTGGCTTCTTTACCTCCAACTTGGATAGTTAGTGGATTCTCAGTTTGATCAATTGAAGTCTGAAGCCAAGCTACCAGGTTTTCGAAAGACTTAATCTTATCGGTAGTGGTTACCATCTTAGGTTCCAGGTATACAGAATTACTAGCAAAGTTGCTTAAAGCCAGGTAATCTACAGAAGTTTTATTCTGAGCATCCTTAGTTTTATAAGTAATTACCGGACCTGATTCCAGGATGGAACCATTGGCATCGTATATGTTATAGAAGATGGTATTCACTGATTTAGAAAAACCTACTTTAAAGGTTTCTCCAGAACCAATAGGATCACCATACCCTTTAGTTACCAAACCAAAGCTTACATTAGTACCTCCAGAAGTAAATTTCATTACTTCAGAAGCTTGAACTTCTCCAGGTATAGCAGAAGCTAATTCAATCTCATCTTCTTCTAATACTCTAGAGTCTTCTGCTTTAGTAATGGTACCCTTTTTAGCACCTGCTCCCAATACACGAATAATTCTTAGCTTAGAACCTCCTACTAAAGCTTTCTCTATGTTAGATACAGAACCATCAGGTACAATCTCTTTACCAAATATTCTTTGGAATTGAGAGAAAGAAGTGATTAATTCTGAAGGATCATCATAGGGACCTTTTTCGGTTCTAGCCAAGAAACATGATACTCCCAAAAGAGGAGTAGTCTGTTGAACATTGTTGTTCTCGAACTTAAAAACAACGCTTGGTGATTTTGACATATCCTTGTGTTTTATAGGTTATACATTAATTTAATTAATACCAGTAAGTATCGTTACCTTACTGGTATTATTAGAAAATTAATCCTCTTTATTCTTAAATAAACCTCCGATAGCCTTAATCACATCATAGAAACCACATCCTGATAAACCAGCAGCTAATCCATAAATTAATACCTGGTAGAAAGGATAGTTTTCCAATAATGGTGTAAGTTGTAATCCCCAAGCTATAAGACATACAAGAATACCTACTAAGGCAGATATACCAATCTTAGCAAGTTTGTTGTCTTTGATAGCTGGGATTACCTTTAGTATCTGAGTAACCAAAGATGATACCAAAGTTACTATACCCGTAAAGGTACCCAGATTGATTACGAACTCTGAACCAGTTGAAGGTTCTACTTCTGCAGCAAACAATGACACTGGTAAAATGAGTGCCATCAGCATAAACACTAACTTTTTCATTTTAGTAAATTTTTGAGTTAAACATGTATATTGAGATTGAGCATCTCCTCGTCCTTTTGGTATTCTGGTCCTAGTAAAAGACTTATATCTTTTATAGGTATTAGATCCCCCATTTCTACCAGTTTTTCTGGTATAATACCATCCTTACATACATATTGGTATACCTTTTCCAATAATCCATGGGATTCATCTGGATGGTCATAGAAATTACCAATCTCTATAAACAGATTCCCAGTAGGAGCTATCCTACCTTTATCCCATTCTTCTAAATCATTGAAGTAAGGTCTTATATATCCTCGAGTAGGTAAGGCTTCATGAAGAATGGAGTGTAATAATCTCATATCATTCTGAGTAGTTGCTACCAGATGAATATCAATAGTGATATCTTTGGTTTCGTAAGGGAACTCTGACATCTGATAATTGCCTGCATCTAATTTATCTCCAATGATATATTTCTCTACTCCAATATCTCCAGGATAATAAGCAGTGCTTTCTATAGTTATCCTGGGACATGTTTTAGGACCTCTTACCTGGTTATTACCTATACCAAATAAGTAAATGAACTTATCTATTGCTTCCTTATCTTCTTGGAATCTCTTTTCATTCTCTTGTGATAAAGGTAAATAATCCTCAGGATTAAGTCCCATCTTCTTTTCTAAGAGAACCTTCAATAGGCATATATAGAAGGTTCTCTCTACTATCTCTTGTGAATTTACCATAATTACCTCCTATCTTACTTTCATAACATAAGCCAATACATAATAGGGTGGTCTATTCTCATGAGGTTGATTACCACCAGTTGAACCAGTTTGAGCTCCTGAATCGTAGAATGGGTGTGGTCTCTTATTAGCATTGTCTCCCCATTTGTGAGTTTCTATACGAATCTTATCATATGAATGAGTATGGCTTGGCATCTCATTTACAGTTAATTGATGTCTCTTTTCTCCTCCAGTATTACCAATACTACTGTAATCTGAATCATTATAATCTACTCCAACTACGAACCTACCACTTAAATCTGGAACACTTATATAGCCTGCCCTAGTAGAAGAAGTATTATACTTATCTCCAATAGCTTCATATAATTCTGGATATTCAGCTATACTTACCTGACCTCCATTACAGAGTACATAGTTCTCTGGAACTCCGGGACCTGACCATAGTTTGATTATACCTATATCTCCCGAAGTTTCCTTTTTACCCTGTTTACAAGTTACACTTATGGTTTTACCAGATTCATCCTGTGTGAAAATTACTTGGCCTACTCGTTCATTATACATATTATCATTTAAGCTCATGATAAGAGTAGTACCAGAGCCAGATACATCTCCAGAGTTTTCCCGGGTATAGTTTACATTAACTGGATCACCAACTTTCTTTCCATTGATTACCATTTGTTTAGTAGATACAATAGTAACCTCTTTACTTTCTCCTGTAGGCTCAAAGTATAATTCAGTGGGTGAAACTCTGAAAGTGTATTCATAATTGCCTTCCCCTTTCTTGTGGATAAGCTTTACTTCTTTAGTTGACCCATCTACAGCTTCTACTGTTAAGATCTGAACTATATCTTTGTCCGTAGCATTCTTTTCTTCTGGTATTACCGTTATAACAGTCCTACCTGAACCTTGATTTTTACTTATTGTAAATCCCATTATCTATATTTCCTTATTTCTTTACGAAGTTCTCTTACTATAGTTTCCTTCAGAACCTTCTTACCACCAACTTGTTCGAAAGCTGGTGCCCATAGAGGTCTTGGAGGTAAATTACCACCTCTAGAACCATATTCCAACATGATAGCTACTTGGTTCAGTGTTCTTTTACTAGTCCTATCACCCTTTCGGGTTTTCTTAAGGTTAGTAGGTATACCTACGTAAGTTCGATTCTTCTGTTTTACTATTTGTACTGATCTCAAATACTGACCCGTATAATTCAAAAGGGTATGCTCTCCATATCGTTTAATAGTATTAGCAGAGTGAGGATCCCAATGGGTTCCTCTTGGGGGAGTACCTGTTCTTAGGCATTTTTTCACAAGTCTGAGAAGTTGATTGCCGAATTTCTCAGTAGCTCTATCATAAGCATCCCTCATGATAGAAGGAGTTTCTGCAATTAACCTCTCAGCTCTAGCCTGTTCTTTTGGGTCAGTATATATCTGTAAGTCTCCCAAGGGAGTACTTATAGTTATGTTTACTGACTTACTTGCCATCTGGATTTTCCTTCGGTTTATTCAAGCCAAGTGAATCCATCATAAGGTTTATGGCTTGCTGTTGTGATTGTAATACTGATACTACATCTTTCCTGAATGAAGCGAATTCTTCATTGAATTGACTACCATTAGTGGGCTCCTTGTTTTCAAACATAGCAAGGATATTATCGCATTCCTTTATTATGTTCTCGTATTTACCTACATTATTAATAATACCAAGAGCCTGTGACCTTTGCAATGATACTTCGTTTACAATATTACTTCCAATTAGAGTGTAGTACACATTGTTATAAATACCCTCATTCCCATCCGAAGGTAAATATACTGTTACTGTACCAATGGAATCTTGAAGAACAATTTCTATAAGATTAGAAAAGCCATCACCATTTTCATTAGCTCTGGGTTTACTTTCTCCTACCTTTACTACTTTAGCTCGGTCAAAGATTGGGTACATTGATCTTCTGTCTCTTTCTAGAGTAAAGACTGAATCTCCTCTTTGTAATGATTTAAATTTCATTTCTTCCATACTGCATTATTTTTATTGATTAGACTTAATCCCATTTGAACCATACTGGGATTCTGTTTCATAAATTCTACTAGGTTCAAGAAATTATAGTATCCATAGATATCTATCAGTCTTTGTGCTTCATCGGCTACTCTCTTTGCTACCTCTAAATTAGGAGCCGGTAGTTGCATTTGGAGAGTAAAGGTTTGTAGTTTATTATCTTCTTCCATGTTTCTTACTAGATTAAAACGAAAAAAGGGAAATACCCACTACAGGTACCTCCCTTTTCCCTAATCAACTTTAATAGAAATTATGCAGTTTTATTACCTAAAGCCTGTACTACCGAGTTAATAATGTTCTGATCTCTTTGAGCATCAACTACTCGATTCAGTCTAGCAATTTCTTGGTCTTTTGCAGTGTTCTCAATCAGACACTTAATCTCTTGCTGGCCTTTCATTACCTCGCAATGATTACGTTCTGCCTGAAGAGCTAATCTGTTTTCGGATTCTCTAACTAAGCTCTTAATTTCACAGCAGCAATTTGACTGTTGATGTTCCATCTGGCAAAGACGATCCATAACCCGATTGAACCCTGCTCCCATTTGATCACGAGAATCCCGGATATCAGAATTAGTCTTATAACCAAGATCACAAAGGCCACGTTCAGTAGCAAAGCGATTGTTAAGTACTTCTTTACCTACACCCTCTACTTGTCTAGAAACTCCTGCAACTTCAGAAGTAACTCCACGAGCAGCATCAGATATGTCTTTGTAAATACCAGCTTTTGCTTCCTGAACAGTAGATTCCACTTTTTGGATATCAGCTTTTGTGTCATTGATTTTGTCCCACACAGAAACTGCAGCAGCACCAAAACCACCACCTACTAAAGCTCCACCGACAGCACCCCAACCGGAGCCCCATCCTCGATTATTACAACATTCATCACTATAACGATTTCTATCGGCAACCACTACAGTGCCTTCTCCAGATTTCACTTCCATAATGATTTAGTTTTAAAGTTAATAATTAAATTTATCTATCAATAAATGTACTAGTGTCGTGTTTAGGATTAAATTGTCTAGGTGGGCCAAGAAACATCCCAATGATGGGTATTATTCCCCTCTTCAATCCTAAAGTTACCAATTGATAACCATAAACCTCTTACAGAATTATAGGCCCATACATAAACATTATCTCCAATCCCTCTATCCTTAGTAGTACTTTGAAGAGAATTCACAGTTATTTTACCTTCTACTGAGTCTACTATAATACCCTCACGTATTAAGCTCATATTATACATAAAGTCAGAAGTATGAGGCATATTAGCCGTATCAAATAATCCCCACGTATCTTGATCATTATTACCATTTGAAATATTTAAACTTAATTCCAATCTGAAATTATTTATTTTAGCTTCTTGAAGAACTCTGAAAATTACTGTTTTTCCAGATGGCTTCTGTCTATAAGTATCTGCTCCAGTTCTTACAGTAGTGCCTGCTCCAGTTATATTTGCTGTAAACCTGAATGGGGATTGAGTATCTTGTGTTAATACAAAGCCGATTAATTTCTCTGCTATCTCCGAATGGACTACCTCTATATCGTCTGCAGATAAGGGACTACCATTGTGAGTAGAGATAATATTAAATACATGTTTATTTACCAATCCATCTGAAGGAGCTGAGAAGGTGAAATCGGTGTAATGCCCATTACCATCTGAGTCAGTAATATAAAACTCATAGACATCTCCTGCTTCTTGAACTATTGTCAGAGTACAAGTTTTATTGGATTCTCCCTGAGTAAAGGTAATAATTCCTGTTCTAGATGAACTACTGTTATTAGTGGCTACCTTATATGTAGCCCCAGCACCTGAACCAGATATAGTAATCCAATCCACATTAGAAGATAAAGCCCAATTAAGGAATTGATTACCATTCTTCCTAGAATATACTCTTACAAGTCTATTGTATGATGAATCTGAACTTGGCCAACCAGAATAAGTAAGAGAAGTACTCAAAGAATCCCCCGAGTTTTCCCTAATACCAAACTCATAAGTTGAAGCACTCTGTTGTACAGTTTGTACTAACTCCCTATCTAAGCCATTAGGTTGATTAGCTCTGATTGTAAGAGTTCTGCTTGCAGGCTTTGAATGCTCAGGTATGGTAATAGTTACTTTAAAGTAATAACCACTCACATTAGTAATAGTTTCGGTTACTCCGGATGGCAAAATAAGAGTAGGTTTAATAGCTTCGGTAGAACTTAAAGAACCGTTAACATATCTAGACCTATAGCTTTTTATATAAAAAGAAATATTACCTCCTTTACCTTCAACAGTACCAATGGATAAAGTACTAGTTTTATAACCACTATTCTGTTGAGTACTATGTTCAAATACTATACCGCTACTAGGATAAGTTACCTCAGCCGAATTCTGTGTAATGGTTAAATATACAGGAGTTGCCGTATCATAAGTAAACTTAATCTTAAAAGTTCTAGGTGATGAGTTAGGATTTGGTGCTACACTAATACTACATCCACTAGAAGTTTTACCAGAGATGGTAATATCAGATGAAGTTCCCTCAACTACTTCAGCTGAAGTATAAGTAGTTCTAATGTTTTCTACATAAGTTCCGTTTATATATTTATCATAATTGGCATTTACTGTCAATCTAAATCCTGAACCAGTTCCAGGTACATTTTTAGTAGTTGGGTCTATAGATAGGTGATCTACATAAGTTACTTGACCTCCTTCCTGAGAAATTGAGATAGTCTGGTCTGTAGCAGTTGGGAAATCGAAAGTAACCGTAAAATTTCTAGCAGAACCACTATTACTTGGGATAGAAATACTATTACCACTAATAGAAGCCGGACTAGAAACTCTTACGGTAGCAGTTTCTGATTCTGTATAACTACTACCTTGACCATTCCAAGTATAAGTTCTACTTGCACTCTTAGCAGTTACATTAGATTGACCTCCACTGTAACTGAAAGAAGTTTTATCTACTCTACAGTTATAACTCCATGAAGAATAAACTTTTCTACCTGCTGCCTGAGTAAATGTTGCCTGTAGGGTTTTACCCGAATACTTCTGAGTCCAAGTTACAGTGATTGATTTACTATTAGTAGATGTATTGTTGGGTACTATTCTACCTTTATTACCGTCGTAATCTGTAGTATACCAAGAACCTTCCGAAGTTTTAGTGACATCATTCGCCAAACTTTGAGAAATAGTAGTATTAACACCGTTTACTTGCTTAACTCGATTAGAAGCATATGAACCAAATGGGTATGTACCTCCAGTAGCTGGAGCATTAAAAGAAGGATTACCATTCGGATCCCACTGGAATGTATAAATCCATTGCTCAGCATTGATATCCTCTAACTTGACACATTCATTGTTACCGTAGCTAGCAGCATTACTAATTACAATAACCTTGTCAACATTGGAGTCCTTACCATTATTGAGTGCTAACAACTCAGCCTTGGTAGGGCACTCATTAGAGGTCTTACCAAGGCCGGTCTTATTCAGAATAGCACTCCAAGTTGCTATTTCTGCCATATTACTTATTGTTTAATTGTTTCTTAAAGTCTTCGAATTCTTTTCTCAATAACTTAACTCCTTCGAGAGCCATGACACTGAGCATTTCATATTCTACTACTTTTACTTTTACATATTCCTGACCATCTTCTCCGACGAAAGTTTCGAATCTAGATTGGTTAGGTACTTGAGAAGCAGGTATAGTATTCTCTGATACCAACAGAGGTTCAATTTCCTCTAAGCTCTGAGCAATAGTTCCCACTTGGTATTTACCATTCATCTTGAAGTGAACTGTAGGTATATTACAGATTTGGTCCAGAGTATGGTTCAAATTCTCTACTTGAGATTTTAATCTACCATCTGATTCCTTCCAGAAACCAGAAGCTGCAGTAGTTTTAGCAAATACTACTTGATCTGTAGTAGCCAATCCTAATTGAGCTCTAGTTACATTATGAGGATTATCCCTTCTGTTTGCATGGGTACTTAAGTCGGTCTGAGCTTTTGTACCTGCAGCCTTAGCATCTGCAATAGCAGCAGCCTGAGCAGTAGATACTGGCATATCTGCTGGAGCTAAGTTCTGTACATTACCTAAACCTATCTGAGCTTTGGTTACATTGTGAGGGTTACTCTTATTGCCAATATGAGCATCTAAGCTTTCCTTGATTACTTTGTCAGAATCCTGGATTAATTTCTCTAATGCAGTTTTAGCAGCATCAGTATAAGCCTTAGCTTCATTCAAAGCATTGGTAATATCTCCATTCAGACCAGAGTTAAGTTTATTGAACATCTCCCGAGTCAATACTCCAGCTCGATTAGCATTAGCAGCTAAAATTTCTAATGTCTGTGTAGTAGCTTCACCATATACTCCATCAGCTTTAGTAGATTTACTAATCTGTACCCAAACTTTATCCGTATTCTGAACTACTCCTTTACCAGAAATTATAATAGTACCCGGGATAGAATCAAACAGTTTCTTATCTGCTGCAGTTTGTACACCTGCTAAGTCTTTGGTAGCAGCTGGGATAGGTTGATTATGAGTATTTACACTTGCAGTATTACTAAAATCTGAACAATCGAAATTTAATCTAACTTCAGTAGCATTTCTAGTCCAAGCTCTGTCATCCTTAATATGAGAATAAAACTTTAGATTATTATTCAGAGATTTTCTCCAATCAGCTAAAGCTTTACCCTTACCTCCATCATAAGCAGTACCAGTAACTTCTCCAAGTATCAGTGAAGAAGTATTACTATCTACAAACTGAGTACCTGACCAACGGAATTGATAAGAGGGTTCATCCTGGGTAATATTCAAATATATCTTACCTGATTCTCCAGTAATAGGATTAGCATGATCTGGGTCAGAATATAATTTAATGTTGCTCAGCTTTCCAGTTTCACTGATATCATAAGTAGCATAAGCTTCGATAACATCATCAACATAAGAAGGCAATTGACTAGAGGGTACTAATCCATTACCATCCAAAGATGCAAATCCATTAGCCTTACCCTTAGTTGCTACGAAATCATCATGCTTCTTTTCTAAGTTATTGATGTTGGTTTGTAACTTATTCTCAAGAGCAGTATCTGCAGCAGCTCTGGCTTCTTCTTCTTCCTGAATCTTTTGCATCTGAACCTGGTCGTATTCAGCACGAGCATCTGCCTCTTCTTTGATAGCTTGAGTAAATTTGGTGTCTAATGCCTGGTCAGCTGCTTTTCTATCCTCGATTTCTTGAGCAAGGGAAGCTTCGGAAGAATTCTTCAAGGCTTCAATGGCATCTTTTCTGTCTTGGATTTCCTTAGCAATCTGCTGGGGTAAAGTTTCATCCAACTTAACCTTATCAGCAGCAGTCATAGTACCAGCTTTAGTAATTGAAGCTACTGGTAAATCAAAAGTAGTATTATCATCTTTATATATTCCTTCGTTTACAGTTTTTCTGTTTACTGATACTGTAACTTTATTAGCATCTGAAGTTGCTCCTTCTCCAACTACTACAGTCTGAGGAATAGAGTTAAATAACTTCTTATCTGCTGCAGTTTGTACACCGGCTTTCTCAGCAGTAGAAGCGGGGATATCTACAGTGAAATCATTAGATTTCTGTATACCTTCATCGGAGTTATATGTACTTCTACTTATGTTAGTAGTAACCACACTAGCCTTAGGTGTATAACTAGCTCCCGTGATATAATCATTAGGCATAGAATTCCCTCTCTTCTTATCAGCTGCTGACTGAAGACCGGCTTTAGCATCTGTAGCAGAAGGTATAACAAACTTACGAGGCATAGGTTCTCCATAGAGATTGCCCTCTTCTTTTACAGAACTCTTAAAGTTTACTTCAGCAGAAGTACCGTTGATAACCAAGTTCGGATCAATTTCCGTAACCATAGTTAAAGGTAAAGCATCAGAAGTAGCTTCTTCTTTTTGGAGACGTTCATCTAAGCCATTAGTGATACCATTGAATTTATTTTCAAGAGCCGTATCTGCAGCTTTTCTATCCTCGATTTCTTTATCGATACGTTTACCCAGTGCATCATCAGCAGCAATTCTTGCAGCCTCTTCAGCATCGATATTATCCTGGAGAACCTTATCAGCAGCCTTTCTTTCTTCGCTCTCAGTCTTAAGGTCCTGAGTATTCTTATCTACTTTAGCTTCAATACGAATATCCTCAGCCTTTCTAGCCTCAATTTCCGTATTCAATAGTTCCTTGATTTCAAGATAACCAGTATTCTGATTACTTTGTAATCCCTGAATTAATTCTAAGTTACGTTGAATATTAGCAGTATTCTTAGCAATTAATTCATCCTGAGCCTGAGCCTTTGTTAATAATTCAGAACGAGTTTCTGTTACGAAAGTTCTCAGTTCACTTACTGTAGCATTAAGAGTAGTACTTAATTCAGTAAACTTCTGAGTAACTTGTTCATCAGCTGCAGTTCTATCGGAGATTTCCTTATCTATAATACCTTTAAGTTCAGTCAGCTTATTAGTAATTGTAGTTGCAAAGTTAGGATCATCTCCCAATGCTTTTGCAATCTCTTCTAGAGTATCTAATACTCCAGGAGCAGAACCAATAACCTTTTGGATTGCAGTTTCTACTTGTTCGGCATTCTGATAGTTAGAATCGTTTTCCAACTGAGATACCTTAGTAATGTAGTTAGCAAATTCCTGGATATTATCTAACTTAGCTTTTAATAAGTCGGTAAAGTCATTTGAAGAAAGCTCTTTGCCATCTACTTTATCAACCTTTCGGTCATTCAAGTTTTCAACAGCCTGAACTCTATCTGATACTTCCTGAGTAATCTTATTCTCTAACAGAGTGTCTGCCTGAGTACGATTAAGGGTTTCGGTATCAATATTATTCTGAAGCTTGGTATCTTCTTGTAGTCTACTTTGAGCCTCATCATTGATATCTTTAGATATAGCTACCAAATCATCTTTGTGATTTTCCATAGCTGTAGTCAGAGAATCCTTAAGAGCTTGTTCAGCAGCCTTAGCTCTTTCTACTTCGGTTTGAATAGCAGTAGTGTTATTAGTTACTTTCTCCCTGAGCTCATCTAAAGAACCGGTTACTCCACTATTGAGGCTATCTATTCTGGTGCTTAAAGCATCATCACCTGCCTTACGATCTTTAATCTCCTGGTCGATTCGAGCATTGATTTTCTCATCTTCATTTGCCCGGGCAGTAGATTCAGTATTTATCAAGCCAGTGAACTTATTATCTAATAAAGTATCTGCTGAAGTTCTATCAGAGATCTCCTTATCGATATTCTGCTGTAAAACAGTATCACCAGCTTCTCTCTTTGAAACCTCAGTGTTCAAGTCGATATTTACCTTATCTACCTGAGACTTAAGATTAGTATCAGCATTGGCTCTTGCTTCAGCTTCTGCATTAACCATGCCTTTTAATTCAGCATAATCTTCAGCTTCCTTAGTAATCTGGTCATTTAATCTGTCAGTATTACGTTGGATATTTGCCTTGTTAGCATTTACTTCTGTTTGCAAAGCATCTATCTTAGCCTGAAGTTCATTTTTAACGGTATTTACCGCATCCTGAATGGATAAAGCCAATTCTTGTATCTTGGTAGCATTAGCAGTTACTCGAGTATCTAATGCAGCATCAGCAGCCTTACGATCCGTTTCTTCCTTAGTGATAGCAGCTTGTAATGCAGCATCGGCATCTTTTCTGTCTTGGATTTCCTTATTCAGACTAGCTTGAATACCGTCAGTGTTACCAGTAATTTTATCTACTTCGTTATCAATGTATTCTTTCAACTTAGCCTCAAGAGCAGTATCAGCTTCCTTACGGTCAGAAACTTCCTTATCTACATTAGCCTGTACCTGGGCATCAGCTTCTGTACGATTAGTAATTTCTTGATTCAACTGTTCGGTAATAGCAGCCAATTTCTTGGTAATTGTAGTTGCAAAGTTTGGGTCATTACCCAAAGCATCTGCAATCTCCTTCAAAGTATCAAGAACCTCTGGAGCTTCCCCAATAATCTTTTCAATAGCTGCCTGAAGATCTGCTTCAGTTTGATAACCAGCATCATTGATAAGCTGAGATACTTTTGTGATATAATTAGCATGTTCTTCAATGCCATCCAATTTAGCCTTGAGAATATCGGTAAAGTCGTTTTTAGTAAGAGAATAGCCTTCTCTTTTATCTACCTTACGATTATCTAAGTCTTTATCGGCAGCAATACGTTCTTGTTTTTCTTGCTCTAGTTTTTCAAGCAATTCGGTTTTATCTGTACCGGCCTGAGTTTTCAAATCCTCAATCTTATGGTCAAGGATTTCATCTTGAGCAATTCGAGTTTCTTTCTCGTTATCAATATTGTTCTGAAGTACAGTATCTGCATTCTGACGGTTCTGAGCTTCTTGAGTAATGTTCTGCTGTAAACCATTATCTGCATTCTGACGGTCAGAAGTTTCCTTTACAATCTGTTGGTGTAATACTTCATCCTGAGCAGTACGAGCTGCAGCTTCAGCATTAATCTTGGATTCAAGTTCTTGGTCTGCAGTTTTACGATCACTGATTTCGGTGTTCAGTTTAGATTCTAATGCTACATCTGCATTTGCTCTTTCTGAAGCCTCGGTTAGAATCTTATTATTTAAGTCGGCAATATCCCTAGTATGGTCTAACTGTACTTGATGAACAGCCTCGGTCAGTTTCTCATCAGCAGCTCTACGTTCAGCAGCTTCCTTATCTACCAATTCCTTAGCATATTCTTTAGCTTCAGTTAAGTTATTGTCAGTTTCTACTTCCAAATCACCAACCCGGTCTTCTACCTTTTGAATACGAGCATTGATTGCTTCTATCATCCTAGTAATATCTTGTACTACTTTAAGGATAGTTGCATTCAACGTATTAACCGAGTTAACCAAGTTATCGTTCACAATCTTAATCTGAGAAGCTAATTCGTTTTCACGGTTCTTAGCTCTAGTTACCTCAGCTTCTAATTGAGTACGTAATTCAGTTAATCGGTTAGTGATATTGGTAGCAAAGTTTGGGTCATTGTTTAATGCTTCAGCCAATTCCTTTAATGTATCCAAAGCATCATCAGCACCATCTACTAAGTCATGTATATATTTCTCAACTTGTTCTTGAGTCTGATATTTCAAATCGTTTTCTAGTTGAGAAACTTTAGTAACGTAGTTAGCATGTTCCTCAATTCCATTCAGTTTTTCTAGCAATTCATCAGAGAAGTTATTTTCTGACAAATCCCAACCTTCTTTCTTATCTACCTTGTTTGCAATTGATAAGAAGAATGCCCAGAACTCTTTAAGAGTTCCAACAAAACCATGAGCCAAAGAGTCATCATAATAACCCTGTAATAGCCGTTGGTCAATCTCTTCGCAAGTGTAGTATTTACTAACGTACATATGTATATATTTTAAGGTGTTACTTTATTCTTTCCCAATAACAGTTCTGAGTTATTACCACGGAAGTATTCTTTTTCTTTACCAGCAAAAGCATTTGGGATATCATCTGGATTATCTGGGTCAACATCTCCTCCATCCTCTATATCCCCAACTACTACGGCATAATCAGGTAATTTCCTAACTCTGAACTTAATAACTTGGCCAAAGCCTATATGAGGTATATCTTTATCCCATACCTCTCCAAAGTAATCTTGGTAATTTGATACGAACTTCATACCAGTCATAGATTGCATGGTAGTAGCCGAATTACCAGTACCAGGCATTTCTATGTGAACTCCAGAAGGTCCATTCAAGATTATAAGATTACTGTCCCACCAATCTCCTTCTACATTGTTAAGCTTGGTGAAACGTAACATTAACATTTTCATATCTTTATGGATTTTGTTCTACGAATTTGATTTTAGTATCTCTATCCCTTTTAAGGATTACCAAGAATACCAAAGCTTCATCCTTAGCCTGAGATACTTGAGTATCCCCAGATGGTTTATATACTATCCCATTAATAACAAATCTATCCTCAGACCAGTTAAAGTTCCAATAACCTTCTTGATTGAGATATCCGATTTGTTCTATGTAATTCTTTGAAATAAGTATAGAAAGGTTCTCATCATCTAATTCTCCAGGAACAGTAGCTTTATTAATAGGCCAGTTCCTAAAAGCATTGTAGTAGCATAAAGCTTCTATGGGAATATTATAATATCTTGGGCTATCATCCTCAGCGTGGTCTAGATATTGATTAACATGTTTAGCCCAAGTAATTGTTTGTCTTCCAGCATCCCAATCTAAGAAATCAGTGATAATCTTTTTATACCTATCCCAAGAATGGTTCTTAACCATTCTACAAGGTTCTTTTGTCATGACTTCTTATCTATTATGGTTAACGAAGGTTTACTTGTTTTATTGAGAGGAGCTGTTGGATTAGGTCCTCCCAAAGGAGTTGGTTTTCTATGATTTACTACTCTGGGTACTACCAACCGTTCGATTTGATCACAGAATGGTAAGTATATTTCCAACCTAGATGCCAGCATACAAAGATTCTTTCTTAGTTCATCCATATACCCTCCAGGTTGAATCATCTTTGAATAAGTACTCCATAAGCTAGATATACTTTCGGATATCTTATCATAATACTGTACCTCGGTAGGACCTGTAGTAATTTGCTTTATCCTATCTCCTCTAGCATGTTCTCCAGGTGAATCACCATCTTGGTCTGGTCCATGAGATTCAGTGGAGATAATTTCTCTAAAACTATTTCCTGCAACCAACAGTATATTTTGTATTTGTATATTGAGATAATCCCATACAGCCAATTCCATAATTAATTGGTTTTCTAGTCCCTCATACCATAATTCATCATTATATTTATCTGGTGGTATAACATGGTTTACTAGTGGGAAGATATATAATTGCCATTTAGTTATGTATGCAGTTTTATCTTCTATGGTCATACTCTCATGCAATTCTTTGGGAATATACCTATCTATTAAATTGTAGATGGTATCCTGAAGAGTAGTATGCCCATAATTACATACAACTACGGTTCGAGTACAAGTCAAATCTAATCCATCAGAATTAGTGACATGTAGTGTTACATCATAAAATCCAGACTTCTCATAAGAGTAAGATTGATGTCTTCCACCATTGAAAACCTCTCCCTTATCATCGCCAAAGTCCCAGTCAAAAATGGATTTGGCCGGGACTTTGGATATGACTCTGAATGAAACTTCCAGACCTGACGTAACGTACAAAAAGTCCAGATTGTTATTCATATTAGTCTGTCTTATGTAATTTTCATATATTACCCTTTAGAAGAGGATTCGAATTCTTCCAGCAAAGCCTGAATAAGTGTTTCTACTGTATCATCTTTCTCGGCAACGATTTCATGAAGACCTGCTACCAGTTTCAGTTCTTCCAGGGAATAGCCCTTTGCAAGTTTTTCAAGAGTCATGCCTTTCTTGAACTGAGCATTCAGTCTCTTATCCAACTTTTCGATGTCGGCCTCTGAATACTTTTCGATTTCTGATTTATCAGCAATGATAATCAGATGGCCAGAGGCAATTGCCTTCTGAATCTTTGGTGCACGGAATTGACGACGAGAGAGTTCCTTGTCTTCTCCTCTACAAACGGTAATACCAGTTGATTGGTCATGAAAACTGTAAGCTCTTGGTCCCACAGTTACTGTATATTTATCTTTAGCCATATTTCCTAAGATTTAAAAATGATTAAAGAGAGGATAGGTCTTTTTAGTTACCTACCCTCTCAGGGAATTTATATAGATGAAACCGGACGTCCCTTATTATTCTAGGTTAACCATCAAATATGGGTCTACGTTCATGAACTCGGGGAAACCGAATTCTGAGAACTTCTTGTCAGCAGCCAGCAACAGAGTTGCATCCTGGTACATCTTAGAGAAGCCAGTAGTCAAGCTTGCATAGATTGCCTGAGTCTGGTTAGAAACGATTCTTTCAGATTCAAGCATCAACTGACGAGCAGTAAGCTTAATCAAGGCAGCAGATGTATCAATCAACAGCAACTGTTGGTCGGGTGTACCCGGGTGAATGTAGAAGTCAGCATTCTTGGGAACAGGAGACTTAACATTCAGGGTAGCTTCTGTAGTACCAGAGTGACGATCCTTGAATTCCGGCAAGTTCAGCATTTCGATTGCCTGGTCTTCACCACCAATCATAGTTTGGAAGTTACGTCCCATACGAGCAGCACGTACCCAAATATGCAGAAGGTCTTTGTAAGTGATACCGTTAGTTGTTTCGTATACACCGATTACCGGGGCAGACTCAGAGCCATCAGGGTTGTTACCATTGATAGCAACGTCCATAGCCAGAGTATCCAGAGCATAACCCAACTGAACACCAAAATCACGAAGGTAGATTCCCAAGACATCGAGCGAAACATAGTTACGAACTTCATCAGTAAGTTTGAAACCTTTTCCGATTTTGAAGAGGCTAACTGATTTCTGTCCGAAGCTAACATCGCCCAATGGGATAGTTTCTGCCTCATTAACCTTTGCAGGGGCAGCATCCGACATGTTAACCATCGGCATGATTGCTTGTAAACCATTGATTGGTTGGTCAGACGCAATGATATTTGGATAGAACGGAGCCTGGCGCATACCCAATGTGATAGCAGCACGAATGATTTCCGGAACAATCCAACGAATATTCTGTTGGGGCATTGTAAAGATGTTCTGCATCGTGTCCACTTTTGGATTGATGCCCATCTTTTCAAAAAGTTCATCTTCTGAAATACCCCATTTACCGGTAACCAATTCTCCAAAAGTTACCTCTACAGGCTTCTTGTCCTGTGAACCGGAACGAACAGCTTCCAAGCTTCTTACCATTTCCGGCAGCTCATTCATAAAATCCTGAGCCTTCAACTTTGTAATATCTATTTTATTTTCCATAACTTCTTTTCTCTTATTTGATGAGTACTTGAATTACCTCATTTGCCTCTTCTGCTGGATTAAGGGCAATGAACGGGGTTGAAGTTGCTTGGTTAGCTTTTACGAATCTATCGTTAAGCAATTTTCCATCTGGAGTTACATAGCCAGCTTCGATATTTCCGTTTGATACCCAGTTACAAATCATGTAACCTTCCATAGCTACTGTTACCTCTACCGGGAAATTTCTTTGAGGTTGATAAGCAGGGTTAACGTTATCCGTTACTGCTACACCCAAATAAACTTGAGTAGCTACATCAGTGCAAGGGTAAATCAAACCTTCTTCATTCAAAGCCACTGGCATACCCTGTACGATTTTCTCTCCAGCTTTAACATTGAAAGCCTGGTGCAATTTGTGTGACTCACTTTTGTAAATCACCGCTCTCGGGGTTCTTTCCCCAAAGAGAGTAAGTTGCTGAGGGTCGTTTACGATTTTAGTTTTTTCCATAACGCGGATTATTTATATTAATTATTTGATTTTGTTTCGATACAAGTTATCGATTACATTCTTAGTACTCGGAGATTCTGAATTCCGTTGGGTATCAGTACCCTGGGTTCCAGTTTTACCCTCGGTATCATCCTCAGCAATTGAGGAAGCACGGTTGACGTCCTTAGAACCACATTTTGAGCAAGTGAGAGGGAACTTCTCTTCCAAGCGAGCTTGGTAATCCTTGGTCAAGGAAATAAGAGTAGTAATACCAGTAGTCTCGGCATTGAGCATCGTAACGATTGTCTCATCTACCTTATCACCCATCAACTTCTTGTAGGTTTCTACGGCATTTTCACGTAGAGAAGCAATGTGATTCTTTCCTACGGTTGCCATTTCCTTCAAGTTAGCTACTTCGGCATTCAAGTTGGTAATCTGTTCCGTAAGAGAAGTTTTCTCTGTAGTAAGATTATCTACTGAAGTTTGCAATTCGTTTCTGGATGATACCAAAGTCTGAATGCAGGCAATTACATTTTCCTGATTCATCTCTTTACCTTCTTCCAGGGTAAGCATATTATCCCCGAAAAGGCTTTCAAGAAATTTTAGTAATTCTTCGTTCATGTTATTTTTATTTGAATGATTATCCTTGGCATCATTATCATTAAAAGAACCCTGAGTATCGTTCTTTTCTTGATATGATGTTAAATCTGATTTATAATCAGTAAAGAAGTATTGCTTCGATTTATCATCTCTGTATTCTTCATAAGATGCCCAAGTTCTTTTGGCAAAGGTTGGGTTAATGATTTTACCATCCGAACCAATTTTCTGGGCAAATGAATCAGCACCATGTGAAACTAGTGAGGTCTCAAGGTAACGAACAATTTCAGTAACAATTCTACGTACCATAACTCCCTTAGAGTCATAAGTACCCAGTTTCTGATAAAATTCGTTATCTTCCATTTGGGGATGGGATTTATCCCACTTAAATTGTACAGTAACTGAATTACTATGAATTGAAGGAGGTTCCATAAGGATGCCTCTAGCAATTCTTGGGTTTGCCTTACCATCGATTTTCAGAATACCGTTGATACCAGCGGGTATAGTAAAGCTACCGTCTTTATAGGATTCCTGCCACATTACTTGTGATACAGCACCAATAGCATTACCGATGTTGGTTTCATGGTCACAGTTTACTGTTTGACCAAGCAACATCTTCATAGAAGCCTTTAGTACTCCATTCTGACCAAAGTCTGTCGGGTTCCAATTCTTAGATACAATCGTTTCTGAAAGTAATCTGAACATTGGTTCGATAAACTCTTCGTCCTTAGGAGTTAGTTCCGATTTGTCTAGGTTGGGATAGTAAGTATTATAATCTATATCCCCTCCCCAAAACCCAAATTGAGCAATGGAATCCGGTGTAGGATTTTTCCATTTGTAATAATTCTCTGAGAAAGCCTTGGCTCCCACTGCTTCTGGGATATACCCAGCCATAATGGTATGGCCTTGACCTATCACCATAGAATCAAGATGCTCTTTGTTTTTCTTTGTAAATTTACTCATCTTGCTTTAGTATTTTGGTCTCCTCGAGAAGGAGCCGGGTTATTCTTATCTCTTGACCTACGAGCAGATTGGTTTTTATCATCTTGCCTTTGTTTCTTCTTAGTTCCTTCTTGGGGGTCT
>ERZ780058.14-NODE-14-length-69923-cov-7.61314_pt1 | contig 69923 bp, 50 predicted proteins | sample MGYA00511922_ERZ780058 | MGnify/ENA primary metagenome ERZ780058 (study PRJEB29588, sample SAMEA1970897) | human gut metagenome | biome: human gut; feature: human-associated habitat; material: faeces | place: Denmark | collected 2008/2010 ...
AGCAGACTGACAGACATCACAAATCCCCGGGTGGGGATTTGTGTATAAGAGACAGTCTCCGGGAGAGGGTTTCCCGTTTCAGCGTCCCGCTGAAATCGTCGGCTTACCTCCTTTCGCCCTGAATGCAGTCTATCGCTAACGCGTGAACAAAATAGTTTCCTCTGTGATTATTGCGTAACGACTCGCAAAGAATATTTGCTGGCAGGATCGCAGACTACAAAGCCTGCGGATTGACAATCTTATCGTGAAGGCATAATTTCAGGAGTGAGGGTAGAGCGGGGTTTCCCCCGCCCTGGTAGTCTTAGTAAGCTGGCCAGCTAATCACTAAGAGCACCACGATGATGAGTATCTTCATCATGACCCTTTCCTTATTTAAGGCCCCTTCCTCGGGAGGGGCTTTCCCGTTTCAGCGTCCCGCTGAAATCGTCGGCTTATCTCCTTTCGCCATGCAAGCAGTCTATCGCTAACGCGTAGATAAAATAGTTTCATGTGTTATTACTGGATGCGTGCTCGCAAAAGTGCCCGTCATTCAGACGATTCCCGACAGTGTTTCATAATTCCTCCATTTTTCTCCCTTATTGGCTGGCTACACTAGTATCATTCCGCGAAACGTTTCAGGAAGAGAAACTCTTAACGATGAAAGGCAGTTATAAATCCCGTTGGGTAATCGTAATCGTGGTGGTTATCGCCGCCATCGCCGCATTCTGGTTCTGGCAAGGCCGCAATGACTCCCAGAGTGCAGCCCCTGGGGCGACGAAACAAGCGCAGCAATCGCCAGCGGGTGGTCGCCGTGGTATGCGTGCCGGCCCATTAGCCCCGGTTCAGGCGGCGACCGCAGTAGAACAGGCTGTTCCGCGTTACCTCACCGGGCTTGGCACCATTACCGCCGCTAATACTGTTACGGTGCGCAGCCGCGTGGACGGTCAACTGATGGCGTTACATTTCCAGGAAGGCCAGCAGGTCAAAGCAGGCGATTTACTGGCAGAAATTGATCCAAGCCAGTTCAAAGTTGCATTAGCACAAGCCCAGGGCCAACTGGCAAAAGATAAAGCCACGCTTGCCAACGCCCGCCGTGACCTGGCGCGTTATCAACAACTGGCAAAAACCAATCTCGTATCTCGTCAGGAACTGGATGCCCAACAAGCGCTGGTCAGTGAAACCGAAGGCACCATTAAGGCTGATGAAGCAAGCGTCGCCAGCGCGCAGTTGCAACTCGACTGGAGCCGTATCACCGCACCAGTTGATGGTCGCGTTGGTCTCAAGCAGGTTGATGTTGGTAACCAAATCTCCAGTGGCGACACCACCGGGATTGTGGTGATCACCCAAACACATCCTATCGATTTGCTCTTTACCCTGCCTGAAAGCGATATCGCCACCGTTGTGCAGGCGCAAAAAGCCGGAAAACCGCTGGTGGTAGAAGCCTGGGATCGCACCAACTCGAAGAAATTAAGTGAAGGCACACTGTTAAGCCTTGATAACCAAATCGATGCCACTACCGGTACGATTAAAGTGAAAGCACGCTTTAATAATCAGGATGATGCGCTGTTTCCCAATCAGTTTGTTAACGCGCGCATGTTAGTCGACACCGAACAAAACGCCGTGGTGATCCCAACCGCCGCCCTGCAAATGGGCAACGAAGGCCATTTTGTCTGGGTGCTGAATAGCGAAAACAAGGTCAGCAAACATCTGGTGACACCAGGCATTCAGGACAGTCAGAAAGTGGTGATCCGCGCAGGTATTTCTGCGGGCGACCGCGTAGTGACGGACGGCATTGATCGCCTGACCGAAGGGGCGAAAGTGGAAGTGGTGGAAGCCCAGAGCGCCACTACTCCGGAAGAAAAAGCCGCCAGCCGCGAAGACACGAAAAAAGGAGCACGCTCCTGATGCAGGTGTTACCCCCGAGCAGCACAGGCGGCCCGTCGCGCCTGTTTATTATGCGTCCTGTCGCCACCACGCTGCTGATGGTGGCGATCTTACTCGCCGGGATTATCGGTTATCGGGCCCTGCCCGTTTCGGCGCTGCCGGAAGTGGACTATCCAACCATTCAGGTGGTCACGCTTTATCCAGGTGCGAGCCCGGATGTCATGACCTCTGCCGTTACCGCGCCTCTCGAACGCCAGTTCGGGCAGATGTCTGGCCTGAAACAGATGTCGTCGCAAAGTTCCGGCGGTGCGTCAGTTATCACTTTACAGTTCCAGCTAACATTACCGCTCGATGTCGCCGAGCAGGAAGTGCAGGCCGCGATTAACGCTGCCACTAACCTGTTACCGAGCGATCTGCCTAACCCGCCGGTTTACAGCAAAGTGAACCCGGCAGATCCACCGATCATGACGCTCGCTGTCACCTCAACCGCCATGCCGATGACGCAAGTGGAAGATATGGTGGAAACCCGCGTCGCGCAGAAAATCTCGCAGATTTCCGGCGTCGGCCTGGTGACGCTTTCCGGCGGCCAGCGTCCGGCTGTTCGCGTCAAACTTAACGCTCAGGCGATTGCCGCCCTCGGTCTGACCAGCGAAACCGTGCGCACCGCTATTACCGGCGCTAACGTTAACTCGGCTAAAGGTAGTCTCGACGGCCCTTCCCGCGCGGTCACGCTTTCCGCGAACGACCAGATGCAATCCGCCGAAGAGTATCGCCAGCTAATCATCGCCTACCAGAACGGCGCACCAATTCGTCTTGGCGATGTCGCAACCGTAGAGCAAGGAGCAGAAAACAGCTGGCTCGGCGCGTGGGCGAACAAAGAACAGGCCATTGTGATGAATGTTCAGCGCCAGCCCGGTGCTAACATTATCTCCACCGCCGACAGCATCCGGCAGATGCTACCACAGCTCACCGAGAGTCTGCCGAAATCGGTGAAGGTGACGGTACTTTCTGACCGTACCACCAATATCCGCGCATCGGTCGACGATACCCAGTTTGAGCTGATGATGGCTATCGCGCTGGTAGTCATGATTATCTACCTGTTTTTGCGCAATATTCCGGCGACCATCATTCCCGGTGTTGCTGTACCGCTGTCGTTAATCGGCACCTTTGCGGTCATGGTGTTTCTCGATTTTTCAATCAATAACCTGACGTTGATGGCGTTAACTATCGCCACCGGATTCGTGGTCGATGACGCCATCGTGGTGATCGAAAATATTTCCCGCTATATCGAAAAAGGCGAAAAACCGTTGGCGGCGGCGCTCAAAGGCGCGGGTGAAATCGGCTTTACCATTATCTCGCTGACCTTCTCGCTGATTGCGGTGTTGATCCCCCTGCTGTTTATGGGCGATATCGTCGGGCGACTGTTCCGCGAATTTGCTATTACCCTGGCAGTCGCGATTTTGATCTCAGCGGTGGTGTCGCTGACCCTGACACCGATGATGTGCGCACGGATGCTCAGCCAGGAGTCGCTGCGTAAACAGAACCGCTTCTCCCGTGCCTCGGAGAAAATGTTCGACAGGATAATCGCCGCCTATGGTCGTGGACTGGCGAAAGTGCTGAATCATCCGTGGCTGACCTTAAGCGTGGCGCTCAGCACGCTGCTGCTTAGCGTGCTGCTGTGGGTATTCATTCCGAAAGGTTTCTTCCCGGTGCAGGACAACGGCATTATTCAGGGCACTTTGCAGGCACCGCAATCCAGCTCCTTTGCCAATATGGCCCAGCGGCAACGCCAGGTCGCGGACGTGATTTTGCAGGATCCGGCAGTGCAAAGTTTGACCTCATTTGTTGGCGTTGATGGCACTAACCCGTCGCTGAACAGTGCGCGTTTACAGATCAATCTCAAACCACTGGATGAACGAGATGACCGGGTGCAAAAAGTCATCGCCCGTCTGCAAACGGCGGTGGATAAAGTGCCGGGCGTCGATCTCTTCCTGCAACCAACGCAGGACCTGACTATTGATACTCAGGTCAGCCGCACCCAGTACCAGTTTACCTTGCAGGCCACGTCACTGGATGCGCTCAGTACCTGGGTGCCACAGTTGATGGAAAAACTCCAGCAGCTGCCACAGCTTTCTGATGTCTCCAGCGACTGGCAGGACAAAGGGCTGGTGGCGTATGTCAATGTCGACAGGGACAGCGCCAGCCGTCTGGGGATCAGCATGGAGGATGTCGATAACGCCCTGTACAACGCGTTTGGTCAGCGACTGATTTCCACTATTTATACTCAGGCTAACCAGTATCGCGTGGTGCTGGAACACAACACCGAAAATACCCCAGGCCTCGCGGCGCTGGATACCGTTCGCCTGACCAGCAGCGACGGTGGCGTGGTGCCGTTAAGCTCAATTGCCAAAATTGAGCAGCGTTTTGCGCCGCTTTCCATCAACCATCTGGATCAGTTCCCGGTAACGACTATCTCCTTTAACGTGCCGGATAACTATTCGCTGGGCGATGCGGTGCAGGCGATTATGGACACAGAGAAGACGCTGAATCTGCCGGTGGATATCACCACGCAGTTCCAGGGCAGCACCCTCGCCTTCCAGTCGGCGCTGGGCAGCACTGTCTGGCTGATTGTCGCGGCGGTGGTGGCGATGTATATCGTGCTCGGCATTCTGTACGAGAGCTTTATTCACCCGATCACCATTCTCTCGACGCTACCCACCGCAGGGGTCGGCGCGCTGCTGGCGTTAATGATTGCCGGTAGCGAACTGGATGTGATTGCCATTATCGGCATTATTTTGCTGATCGGTATCGTGAAGAAGAACGCCATCATGATGATCGACTTCGCGCTGGCTGCTGAGCGCGAGCAAGGCATGTCGCCGCGCGAAGCTATTTACCAGGCCTGTCTGTTGCGTTTTCGTCCGATCCTGATGACCACTCTGGCGGCTCTGCTTGGTGCGCTGCCGCTGATGTTGAGTACCGGGGTCGGCGCGGAACTGCGTCGTCCGTTAGGTATCGGCATGGTCGGCGGTCTGATTGTCAGCCAGGTGCTGACGCTGTTTACCACGCCGGTGATTTATCTGCTGTTCGACCGTCTGGCATTGTGGACCAAAAGCCGTTTTGCCCGTCATGAAGAGGAGGCGTAAGTGAAGTTTTTTGCCCTCTTCATTTACCGCCCGGTGGCGACGATTTTACTGTCGGTCGCCATTACCCTGTGCGGCATACTGGGTTTCCGTATGCTGCCAGTCGCCCCGCTGCCGCAGGTCGATTTTCCGGTGATCATGGTCAGCGCCTCGCTGCCCGGTGCGTCACCAGAAACAATGGCGTCTTCCGTTGCCACGCCGCTGGAGCGCTCACTTGGGCGCATTGCCGGAGTCAGCGAAATGACCTCCAGCAGTTCGCTCGGCAGCACGCGCATTATTTTGCAGTTTGATTTTGACCGGGATATCAACGGCGCAGCGCGCGATGTGCAGGCGGCGATCAACGCCGCGCAAAGTCTGCTACCCAGCGGGATGCCCAGCCGTCCGACCTATCGCAAAGCGAACCCGTCGGATGCGCCAATTATGATCCTCACGCTGACATCCGATACTTATTCGCAGGGTGAACTGTACGATTTCGCCTCGACACAGCTGGCTCCGACGATTTCGCAAATCGACGGTGTCGGTGATGTCGATGTTGGCGGCAGCTCGCTGCCCGCCGTACGCGTCGGGCTGAATCCGCAGGCGCTGTTTAATCAGGGCGTCTCGCTGGACGACGTACGCACCGCCATCAGCAATGCCAACGTGCGTAAACCGCAGGGCGCACTGGAAGATGGCACCCACCGCTGGCAGATCCAGACCAATGACGAACTGAAAACTGCCGCTGAATATCAGCCGCTAATTATTCATTACAACAACGGCGGTGCGGTTCGTCTGGGCGATGTGGCGACGGTGACCGACTCAGTACAGGATGTGCGCAACGCCGGGATGACCAACGCCAAACCGGCTATTTTGCTGATGATCCGCAAGCTGCCGGAAGCCAACATTATCCAGACGGTAGACAGCATCCGCGCCCGTCTGCCGGAATTACAATCCACCATCCCGGCAGCAATTGATCTGCAAATTGCCCAGGATCGCTCCCCTACTATCCGCGCGTCGCTGGAAGAGGTTGAGCAGACGCTGGTAATCTCAGTTGCACTGGTGATTCTGGTGGTGTTTTTGTTCCTGCGTTCGGGTCGCTCCACCATTATTCCCGCCGTTGCGGTGCCGGTTTCGCTGATTGGTACGTTTGCGGCGATGTACCTGTGTGGTTTCAGTCTCAATAATCTTTCGTTAATGGCGCTCACCATCGCCACTGGCTTTGTGGTGGATGACGCCATCGTGGTGCTGGAAAACATTGCCCGTCATCTGGAAGCGGGGATGAAACCGCTACAGGCCGCGCTACAAGGTACTCGCGAAGTCGGCTTTACGGTGCTGTCGATGAGTCTGTCACTGGTGGCGGTGTTCCTGCCGCTGCTGTTGATGGGCGGATTGCCGGGTCGCCTGTTACGCGAGTTTGCCGTGACGCTTTCTGTCGCCATTGGTATTTCGCTGCTGGTTTCCCTGACGTTAACGCCGATGATGTGCGGCTGGATGCTAAAAGCCAGCAAGCCGCGCGAGCAAAAGCGACTGCGTGGCTTTGGTCGCATGTTGGTAGCCCTGCAACAAGGCTATGGCAAGTCGCTGAAATGGGTGCTCAATCATACCCGTCTGGTGGGCGTGGTGCTGCTTGGCACCATTGCGCTGAATATCTGGCTGTATATCTCGATCCCGAAAACCTTCTTCCCGGAGCAGGACACCGGCGTACTGATGGGCGGGATACAGGCTGACCAGAGTATTTCGTTTCAGGCGATGCGCGGTAAGTTGCAGGACTTCATGAAAATTATCCGTGACGATCCGGCGGTGGATAATGTCACCGGCTTTACCGGCGGTTCACGGGTGAACAGTGGAATGATGTTTATCACCCTTAAACCACGCGGCGAGCGGAGCGAAACGGCCCAACAGATTATCGATCGCTTGCGTAAAAAACTGGCTAAAGAACCGGGAGCGAATCTGTTCCTGATGGCGGTACAGGATATTCGCGTTGGCGGACGTCAGGCTAACGCCAGTTACCAGTACACGTTGTTATCCGACGACCTGGCGGCACTGCGCGAATGGGAGCCGAAAATCCGCAAAAAACTGGCGACATTGCCAGAGCTGGCTGATGTTAACTCCGATCAGGAAGATAATGGCGCGGAGATGAACCTTATTTACGATCGCGACACCATGGCGCGATTGGGAATTGACGTGCAAGCCGCCAACAGCCTGTTAAATAACGCCTTCGGTCAGCGGCAAATCTCGACCATTTACCAGCCGATGAACCAGTACAAAGTGGTGATGGAAGTGGATCCGCGCTATACCCAGGACATCAGTGCACTGGAAAAAATGTTCGTTATCAATAACGAAGGAAAAGCGATCCCGCTGTCATATTTCGCTAAATGGCAACCGGCGAACGCTCCACTGTCGGTGAATCATCAGGGATTATCGGCGGCCTCGACCATTTCGTTCAACCTGCCGACCGGGAAATCGCTCTCGGACGCCAGTGCGGCGATCGATCGCGCAATGACCCAACTTGGTGTGCCTTCGACGGTGCGCGGCAGTTTTGCCGGAACAGCGCAGGTGTTCCAGGAGACGATGAACTCACAGGTGATCCTGATTATCGCCGCCATCGCCACGGTATATATCGTACTGGGTATCCTTTACGAGAGTTATGTGCATCCACTGACGATTCTCTCCACCCTACCTTCGGCGGGCGTCGGAGCGCTGTTGGCGCTGGAGCTGTTCAATGCCCCGTTCAGCCTAATTGCGCTGATAGGGATCATGTTATTAATCGGCATCGTGAAGAAAAACGCCATTATGATGGTCGATTTTGCGCTTGAAGCCCAACGGCACGGTAACCTGACGCCGCAGGAAGCTATTTTCCAGGCCTGTCTGCTGCGTTTTCGCCCGATTATGATGACTACCCTGGCGGCGCTGTTTGGTGCGCTGCCGCTGGTATTGTCGGGCGGTGACGGCTCGGAGTTGCGGCAACCATTGGGGATCACCATTGTCGGCGGTCTGGTCATGAGCCAGCTTCTGACGCTGTATACCACGCCGGTGGTGTATCTCTTTTTCGACCGTCTGCGGCTGCGTTTTTCGCGTAAACCTAAACAAGCGGTAACCGAGTAAATGACAGATCTTCCCGACAGCACCCGCTGGCAATTGTGGATTGTGGCTTTCGGCTTCTTTATGCAGTCGCTGGACACCACCATCGTTAACACCGCGCTTCCCTCAATGGCGCAAAGCCTCGGGGAAAGTCCGTTGCATATGCACATGGTCATTGTCTCTTATGTACTGACCGTGGCGGTGATGCTGCCCGCCAGCGGCTGGCTGGCGGACAAAGTCGGCGTGCGCAATATTTTCTTTACCGCCATCGTGCTGTTTACTCTCGGTTCACTGTTTTGCGCGCTTTCCGGCACGCTGAACGAACTGTTGCTGGCACGCGCGTTACAGGGCGTTGGCGGCGCGATGATGGTGCCGGTCGGCAGGTTGACGGTGATGAAAATCGTACCGCGCGAGCAATATATGGCGGCGATGACCTTTGTCACGCTGCCCGGTCAGGTCGGGCCGCTGCTTGGCCCGGCGCTCGGCGGTCTGCTGGTGGAGTACGCATCGTGGCACTGGATCTTTTTGATCAACATTCCGGTGGGAATTATTGGCGCGATCGCCACACTGATGTTAATGCCGAACTACACCATGCAGACGCGGCGCTTTGATCTCTCCGGCTTTCTGTTGCTGGCGGTTGGCATGGCGGTATTAACTCTGGCGCTGGACGGCAGTAAAGGTACAGGTTTATCGCCGCTGGCGATTGCTGGCCTGGTCGCGGTTGGCGTGGTAGCACTGGTGCTTTATCTGCTGCACGCCCAAAATAACAACCGCGCCCTGTTCAGTCTGAAACTGTTCCGCACTCGTACCTTTTCGCTGGGCCTGGCGGGGAGCTTTGCCGGACGTATTGGCAGTGGCATGTTGCCCTTTATGACACCGGTTTTCCTGCAAATTGGTCTCGGTTTCTCGCCGTTTCATGCCGGACTGATGATGATCCCGATGGTACTCGGCAGCATGGGAATGAAGCGAATTGTGGTACAGGTAGTGAATCGCTTTGGTTATCGTCGGGTACTGGTGGCGACCACGCTGGGCCTGTCGCTGGTCACCCTGTTGTTTATGACTACCGCTCTGCTGGGCTGGTACTACGTTTTGCCGTTCGTCCTGTTTTTACAAGGAATGGTCAACTCGACACGTTTCTCCTCCATGAACACCCTGACGCTGAAAGATCTCCCGGACAACCTGGCGAGCAGCGGCAACAGTCTGCTGTCGATGATTATGCAATTGTCGATGAGTATTGGCGTCACCATCGCCGGGCTGTTGCTGGGACTTTTTGGTTCGCAGCATGTCAGCGTCGACAGCGGCACCACACAAACCGTCTTTATGTACACCTGGCTTAGCATGGCGTTTATCATCGCCCTTCCGGCGTTTGTCTTTGCCAGAGTGCCGAGCGATACGCATCAAAATGTCGCTATTTCGCGGCGAAAAAGGAGCGCGCAATGAAGTTCTGGCGACCCGGTATTACCGGCAAACTGTTTCTGGCGATTTTCGCCACCTGCATTGTCTTATTGATCACGATGCACTGGGCGGTACGTATCAGTTTTGAGCGCGGCTTTATCGATTACATCAAGCATGGTAATGAACAACGGCTGCAAATGCTCGGCGATGCGCTTGGTGAGCAGTACGCCCAGCACGGGAACTGGCGCTTCCTGCGTAATAACGATCGCTTTGTATTTCAGATCCTACGTTCACTGGAGCATGATAACAACGAAGATAAGCCCGGCCCCGGTATGCCGCCACACGGCTGGCGCACACAATTTTGGGTGGTTGATCAAAACAACAAAGTGCTGGTTGGCCCGCGAGCACCAGTTCCACCCGACGGCACACGGCGGCCCATTATGGTCAATGGTGCGGAAGTTGGCGCGGTGATCGCCTCCCCTGTTGAACGACTGACCCGTAATACTGATATCAATTTTGACAGACAACAGCGGCAAACCAGTTGGCTGATTGTGGCTTTATCTACCTTATTAGCGGCGCTGGCGACATTCCCACTGGCGCGCGGTTTGCTGGCTCCGGTAAAACGACTGGTGGATGGCACGCACAAACTGGCAGCGGGTGATTTCACTACTCGCGTAGCCCCCACCAGCGAAGATGAGTTGGGCAGACTGGCAGAGGATTTCAATCAACTCGCCAGCACACTGGAGAAAAACCAGCAGATGCGCCGCGATTTTATGGCCGATATTTCTCATGAACTGCGCACGCCTTTAGCAGTACTGCGCGGCGAACTGGAAGCCATTCAGGATGGTGTGCGTAAATTCACGCCGGAGACGCTGGCTTCTTTACAGGCAGAAGTCGGTACACTGACAAAACTGGTTGACGATCTCCATCAGTTGTCGATGTCTGATGAAGGCGCTCTCGCCTATCAAAAAGCACCGGTAGATTTGATCCCACTGCTGGAAGTGGCGGGAGGCGCATTTCGCGAACGATTCGCCAGCCGTGGCCTGAAATTGCAATTTTCCCTGCCAGACAGTATTACCGTATTTGGCGATCGCGATCGTTTAATGCAGTTGTTCAATAACTTACTGGAAAACAGCCTGCGCTACACTGACAGCGGCGGCAGCCTGAAAATCTCTGCCGAGCAGCACGACAAAACGGTGCGCCTGACCTTTGCCGACAGTGCGCCGGGTGTCAGTGACGATCAGCTACAAAAATTGTTTGAACGTTTTTATCGCACCGAAGGTTCCCGCAACCGCGCCAGCGGTGGTTCCGGGCTGGGGCTGGCGATTTGCCTGAACATTGTTGAAGCACATAACGGCCGCATTATTGCCGCCCATTCGCCTTTTGGCGGGCTTAGCATTACAGTAGAGTTACCGCTGGAACGGGATTTACAGAGAGAAGTATGACCGAGTTACCAATCGACGAAAACACACCGCGTATTTTGATCGTGGAAGATGAACCGAAGCTGGGGCAGTTGCTCATTGATTATCTGCGTGCTGCGAGCTATGCGCCAACGTTGATTAGCCACGGCGATCAGGTACTGCCATATGTGCGCCAGACACCACCGGATCTGATCCTGTTGGATCTGATGCTCCCTGGCACCGATGGCCTGACGCTGTGCCGGGAAATTCGTCGTTTTTCTGACATTCCGATCGTGATGGTGACGGCAAAAATCGAAGAGATCGACCGCCTGCTGGGGTTGGAGATTGGCGCAGATGACTATATCTGCAAGCCGTACAGCCCACGGGAAGTGGTAGCGCGCGTCAAAACCATTTTGCGCCGTTGCAAACCGCAGCGTGAGTTGCAGCAACAGGATGCTGAAAGCCCGTTGATTATCGACGAAGGTCGTTTTCAGGCTTCCTGGCGCGGTAAAATGCTTGACCTGACGCCTGCAGAATTTCGTCTGCTGAAAACGCTCTCTCATGAACCAGGAAAAGTGTTCTCCCGCGAGCAGTTGCTGAACCATCTTTATGACGACTACCGCGTGGTAACCGACCGTACCATCGACAGCCACATTAAAAACCTGCGCCGCAAGCTGGAATCTCTCGACGCCGAACAGTCATTTATCCGCGCCGTTTACGGCGTCGGTTACCGCTGGGAAGCCGACGCCTGCCGCATCGTTTAACATTTTTACCTGCCGGATCTGGCCTTCAGACCAGATCCGGCAACATTATCCCACGCATGGTCAGCAAACTGACATTATCTCTCCGCCCTGGCAGGCACCAGAAAATCGCTCATACTTTAATTGGCAAACAGTACCTTTAGATGCTGTTTTCGATACGCAATTTCAATCAAGGAGTCATTATGGCTGGTTGGTTTGAACTCAATAAGAGCAGTGATAATCAATTCCGGTTTGTGCTAAAAGCGGGCAATGGTGAGACTATCCTCACCAGCGAGCTGTATACCTCAAAAGCCTCTGCGGAAAAGGGCATCGCGTCGGTACGTAGCAACAGCCCGCAAGAAGAAGGCTATGAGAAAAAAACGGCAAGCAACGGCAAATTCTATTTCAATCTGAAAGCCGCCAATCATCAAATTATCGGCTCCAGCCAGATGTACGCCACCGCGCAATCTCGTGAAACCGGAATTGCCTCCGTTAAAGCAAATGGCACAAGCCAGACGGTGAAAGACAATACGTAATTACGATGCCGGGCGTAGGTTGTTGGCGTCCGGCGCTTTACCAGTTACCCCCACAGCGCTACAATGCCCGCCCTTAAAGTGGGGGCACTCCCCTAACCGCTTCATCAGGTGAAGCGGCTCTGACCTGTCATCAGAACGAGAGAATTATGTTTAAACCGGAACTCCTTTCCCCGGCGGGAACGCTGAAAAATATGCGTTACGCTTTCGCTTATGGCGCAGATGCTGTTTATGCGGGCCAGCCGCGTTACTCCCTGCGTGTGCGCAACAACGAATTCAACCACGAAAATCTTCAACTCGGCATTAACGAAGCCCACGCACTGGGGAAAAAGTTTTATGTCGTGGTCAACATTGCACCGCACAACGCCAAGCTGAAAACCTTTATCCGTGACCTGAAACCGGTGGTGGAAATGGGGCCGGATGCGCTGATTATGTCCGATCCAGGGCTGATTATGCTGGTACGTGAGCACTTCCCGGAAATGCCAATCCACCTCTCGGTACAGGCTAACGCCGTAAACTGGGCGACGGTGAAATTCTGGCAGCAAATGGGTCTGACCCGCGTGATCCTCTCTCGCGAACTGTCACTGGAAGAGATTGAAGAGATCCGCAATCAGGTGCCGGATATGGAGATCGAAATCTTCGTTCACGGCGCGCTGTGCATGGCCTACTCCGGTCGCTGCCTGCTCTCTGGCTATATCAACAAGCGCGACCCGAACCAGGGCACCTGCACCAACGCCTGCCGCTGGGAGTACAACGTCCAGGAAGGGAAAGAAGATGACGTTGGCAACATCGTACACAAGTACGAGCCGATTCCGGTGCAAAATGTTGAGCCGACGCTGGGTATCGGCGCGCCAACCGACAAAGTGTTTATGATCGAAGAAGCCCAGCGTCCGGGCGAGTATATGACCGCGTTTGAAGATGAGCACGGCACTTACATCATGAACTCGAAAGATCTGCGCGCCATCGCCCATGTTGAACGCCTGACCAAAATGGGCGTGCATTCGCTGAAAATCGAAGGCCGTACCAAATCTTTCTACTATTGCGCACGCACCGCGCAGGTTTACCGTAAAGCTATCGATGACGCCGCTGCGGGCAAACCGTTCGATACCAGCCTGCTGGAAACGCTGGAAGGTCTGGCGCATCGTGGCTATACCGAAGGTTTCCTGCGTCGTCATACTCACGACGATTATCAGAACTACGAATACGGTTATTCAGTTTCTGACCGCCAGCAGTTTGTTGGTGAGTTTACCGGTGAGCGCAAGGGGGACCTCGCGGCGGTAGCGGTGAAAAATAAATTCTCCGTTGGCGACAGCCTTGAGCTAATGACGCCGCAAGGCAACATTAACTTTACCCTTGAGCACATGGAAAACGCCAAAGGTGAAGCTATGCCGGTCGCACCAGGCGATGGTTATACTGTGTGGCTCCCGGTGCCGCAGGATCTTGAGCTAAATTACGCGCTGCTGATGCGTAATTTCTCCGGGGAAACCACGCGTAACCCCCACGGTAAGTGATTAATTTCGATTATTTTTCCCGGATGGAAAATTCTTAGAAACCGATCACATACAGCTGCATTTATTAAGGTTATCATCCGTTTCGCTGAAAAACATAACCCATAAAATGCTAGCTGTACCAGGAACCACCTCCTTAGCCTGTGTAATCTCCCTTACACAGGCTTATTTTTTATGCATAAGCCCTATCCCTGGTCACCGTCTTCCATTGACCACATCGATAGAATCTCCCTTAATAGCACGATGCCTTTCACTTATCGACATCGTGCTCGCACAGGTTCCGGTTACGCACAGCCAGAACGCGCATGTTTGACGCTTACCAAAAAATAAACCTAAAGCATTGGAATATTTTTGACATCATTTTCTGATGGCTGCATAAAATAAAAATTCTGCTTTAGTTTCATCTATCTGTTTGTCATTATTACTCACATTCAATAATGGTATTGAAGAATATCCCATCACAGATAAAATAAATATGTGCATGGTAGTCTTGAATCTATTCTCACTCTCCACATTTGAATGTCAGACGAGCAACGCCATGTAATCCTGCACCTTCTGTCTTCAGGTCAACTATCTGCATTTTTTTGCCCTGAGTAACACAGAAATGAGTTGCATCATTTTTTACTATATTTTCTGCACCAGATATTCTACCCCTGGCTAAAGAAGCTTCGGCTTCGGTGTAGTATTGGTTATCGAGTTTACGCTGAATATTACTTTTATATGCAAGGCCAAATTTACCGATACTTGTCTCATCATTATGCACAGCACAACCAGACATAAGAAAAACACTAATTAATGATATAGCAGCTATCTTTTTCACCTCACCTTCCCCCATTAATTACCAACGACATTCTCTAGTGTTTAAATATAATAATGGCATGATTATTATAATTGAATAGGATTATAATAAATGTTCTGTACAACATTTCCTACATAAGTAGGAATTACAGACATAGAGGCCCTTCCGGGTAACCCCATGGGGGACTTTAATATATTTTGAATAGTATATTGAAGATGCCACTGTTTAGTTGAATATTAGGTATATTCTCTTTTTTAAAATTTATCAGTGGCTACCGTTAACATTCACTGTCCCCATTGCAAGCTCCTGGTGGTAACCACTGAATCCTCCATACTTGAACTGACTTTTTATCCTCCGACTTTCATCCTGTTCTGACTCCACCTTTTCTTTTCTGCTCTACACTATCTACAGACCAATCATAAAGGCACATACGATCATGGCAGAATTTCCCGCCAGCTTACTGATTCTTAATGGCAAAAGTACTGACAATCTACCCTTGCGCGAAGCAATTATGCTGTTGCGTGAGGAAGGAATGACGATCCATGTGCGGGTCACCTGGGAGAAAGGCGATGCCGCACGATATGTAGAGGAGGCCCGGAAGTTGGGCGTCGCAACGGTGATTGCCGGTGGTGGCGATGGCACCATTAATGAAGTTTCTACGGCGTTGATTCAGTGTGAGGGGGATGACATACCCGCGCTGGGAATTTTGCCATTAGGAACCGCCAATGATTTTGCCACCAGTGTAGGGATTCCTGAGGCACTGGATAAGGCGCTGAAACTGGCAATTGCCGGTAACGCCATTGCGATAGATATGGCGCAGGTCAACAAACAAACCTGTTTTATTAATATGGCGACAGGCGGGTTTGGGACGCGTATTACCACAGAAACGCCGGAAAAATTAAAAGCCGCGCTGGGTGGCGTCTCTTACATCATTCATGGCTTAATGCGCATGGACACTCTGCAACCGGACCGTTGTGAAATCCGCGGTGAAAACTTTCACTGGCAAGGTGACGCCCTGGTCATTGGTATTGGTAACGGGCGTCAGGCCGGTGGCGGTCAACAATTGTGCCCGAACGCGTTAATTAACGATGGCTTGCTGCAACTGCGCATTTTTACCGGCGATGAAATTCTTCCGGCTCTCGTATCAACCTTAAAATCTGACGAAGATAACCCGAATATTATCGAAGGTGCTTCGTCGTGGTTTGATATACAAGCCCCACACGAAATCACTTTTAATCTTGATGGCGAACCGTTGAGTGGGCAAAACTTCCATATTGAAATACTTCCGGCGGCGTTGCGTTGTCGATTACCACCAGATTGTCCATTGTTGCGTTAATCAAACTATTCTCTGTTGAACCAGAGAGAATCCGTAATGCCGGATACGGTGTAAACACCTTATCCGGCATACAGAACAATACTACACCGTAATTAATTTTACCCGTGTCTTCTGCAATGCCAGTTTATCCACCTCAGACACAGCATCATCGGTAATAATAATGTCAATTTTTTCGATTGGCAGTACCTGATTAAAACCGCGACGATTAAATTTCGATGAATCAAGAACGGCAATCACTTTATTCGCCGCTGTCACCATCGCACCGCTAACGGAATAACCTTCATTAAAGGTCGTAATACCATTAACCGCATCAATACCATCAGCACCGACAAACATTAAATCGGCATTAATATCCTGCAGGGAACGTTCAGCAATAGATCCATGCATCGAGCGCGTTTTATGGCGGACCGTGCCACCGCAGACGACCAGAGTAATGTCTTTATTTTCGGAAAGGGCAAACGCCGCCGGGAGACTGTTGGTAATCACCGTGATATTTTTGGCGGTCATTAATCCTTCGGCGATAAGCATTGTGGTACTTCCGCTGTCGAGAATAACGGTCATCCCTTCGTGGATCATTTTGACTGCCGCCTGCGCTATTCTGTTTTTCGGCGCGCTGGCGAGCTGAAATCGCTCTTTAAACCCGACTTCCTGGGTCTCGGTTTCGCTATTACCTGACATTATTTTCGCCGCACCGCCATGAAAGCGCGTAACCACGCCTTTTTGTTCGAGAAAGCGCAAATCGGCACGGATTGTCGCTTCCGAGGCAGCAAATACTCCCGCCAGATCCTGAACAAGCACGGTTCCCTGTTCATTCACTAATTGGATGATCTTATTCCTTCGCTCGAATGAATTCATCGTCATTTACCCATATTCAATTGTGGCTAGTGTAAACGAAGGGGAACCATTGGTGAATGATCTGTTTTGCACAATACCGGGCCAGCATCACGCTGGCCCCCGGTTTCAGGGAATGAGCAACACTTTGCCCGGCATAGCATTACGAGCGATGTCACGCACCGCCTGGGCAAAGCTTTCAAAGCTTCCACGGTGAGCGATTAATGGCTCCAGGCTTAACTTACGTTCTGTCAGCAATCGGCTCGCCGTTTCCCACTCCTGCCCCGGCCAAGGGCTGGAGTAGTTCATCCAACTGCCGATAACCGTCAGCTCTTTACGCAATATTTTGCCAAACGTTGCAGATGTTAAATGCAGATCCTGATGCAACGTGCCCACCAGCGCCAGTTGGGCATGAGGACCGGCAATCTCTACCGCCAGTTCGACAGTTTGCGGGACGCCAGCCGTCTCGAGGATAAGCTGATTAAAGCGCAGCTCGCGTAAAACGCCCTGCATTTGCGGCGCGCTCATTTCGCTACTGTTAAATGTTTGCATCGCACCGAAAGATTTTGCCAGTGCCAGTTTTTCTGAGCTAATGTCGATAGCCGTCACACTCTTTGCTCCCAGCGCGACAGCGCACTGAATAGCCAGTAGGCCAATGGTTCCGGCACCAATAATAATAACGTTTTTATTCTCACATCCTTGCGCTAAATGGAACGCATGCAGGCCAACGGTAATCGGTTCAATAAAAGCGCCATCCTCAATAGGCATATCCGCAGGTAGTGCAAAGACATTGTTTCGCTTAACGACAATATATTCAGCAAATCCACCATCACGCCGCGAGCCAATAAAATCATATTTTGCGCACTGGGAATAAAACCCTTTCAGACACTCTGGACAAGTAAAACAGGGTAATAACGGCACACAGGCAACCGCATCGCCGGGGTGTAAATCATCAACACCGGATCCCACCGCATCAATATAGCCGCTAAATTCATGGCCTAACGTTATTGGATAATAATGTGCACCATTTTTAAATATCCTGGGTAAATCGGAACCACATAAGCCCGAGCTGGCAATTTTTACCCGCACCTCATCCTGATGTTTAATTTCAGGAATGACGCTTTCTGCTACGCGCACGATACCATCAGTATCATTCACCACTGATTTCATAAAAACTCCTGATTGTTAAGGGGGATAACCTCCCCCTCAGGTAAAAATTATTCTGCGAGAACGGCTTTCTCTTGTTTAATAAAACCACGCGCTCTACGCCAGGTCATGAAAATACCGGTAAGATAAATTGCGCCGATAACAATGAAACCGGGAATATTTTGCGGGGAGAAAACCTGAATCAGTAACCAGGTAATGGGAGAACCGCCCTGATCCATTGAAGCCACCATACCCCCGGCTTTTAACGCGCCCGCATTAGCCGCCAGTTGGGTGTGCAAACCAATAGTTTGCGTCGCGATCCACAGGGTGATGCTCATAATGATGACACCCGAGATTAAGGTGCGGAACAGATTTCCACGATGCACCGCGACCGCCATCGCCACAAAGAAGCCGATGGTGGCAAGGTCGCCAAACGGCAGCACCTGATTACCCGGCACACAAACAGCAATTAAAATGGTGAGTGGAATAAAAATCAGGCTTGCCGAGACCACCGCCGTATGTCCCAGCAGCAACGCCGGATCAAGGCCAATCAGGAACTCCTGACCGCCGAACTTCGCCTGTAAACGACTACGGGCCTGCTTAGCGATGGGCGTTAAACCATCCATGATGGGTTTAATCACCCGTGGCATCAGCAGCATGACTGCCGCCGTTTTTACCGCCAGTTGCAATACACCTTTGACATCGTAACCCGCGAGGATGCCGATAATCAGCCCCATCACAAAACCCACGGTGACAGGTTCGCCAAAAGGACCAAATTTGCGCTGAATATCGTCGGCGCTAAATTTAATTCGGTTAACGCCAGGGATTTTCTCGATAATGGCATCCACCAGTACCGCGATTGGTCCCAGATACGCCGACGTACCGTGTGGAATAGCAATGCCTTCCAGCTCAAAGAAATTTCGGGTATCGCGGGCAAACCAGTCGCCGAGCTTATAAACAAACGCCGCGTGAATTACCACACCCGCCATCCCTATCATCCATGAACCGGTTGCCAGATGCAGCAACGCGCGGTGAAGGTCATATGCCAGATATTCCAGATATCAACATTTACCACCCGCGTCATACGGGTCAGTAACATCGCCACGTTAACCAGAATCGCAATCGGAATCGCCACCAGCGCAATTTGCGACGCCCAGGTCATGGGTGAAGAGCCCGGCCAGCCGACATCGACCACATGCAGATTCAGGTCGAAATTTTCCGCCATCGCTTTCGCCGCCGGACCAATGGAATCCAGCATTAAGCCAATCACAAGGCCAATGCCAACAAAGCCAATCCCGATATGCAGACCCGCTTTAAAGCAATCGCCTGCCTTCATGCCTAATATTTTAGAAAAAATAATGATGACAATCGGCAGCATCACCGTAGGGCCGAGGTCGAGAATATAACGCATGACTTCTGAAAACATAGGTCACCCCTGTAAGATAGTCAGAATTTTATTTTGTAATGCTTCGATACCGACACCAGAAACAAAAGGCATGCCGTGAACTAACGGAATATTGCCAAAACTACGATCCACCCTGGCAGTGGTGCATATCAAATGCACGCCATCCATATAGGTTTCTATTTCATTAACCCGACACTGGATTAATTCAACAGGAATATTATGACTCTGACACAACTCTTTAATTTCTTCCGCCGCCATCGTAGAGGTCGCAACCGCGCCTCCGCAAGCGACAATAATTTTGCGTTTCATAAATAGTCCTTTTTATTGTTACAGAGGGATTTATTCGTCTGAATCTAAAACATACTTTGTGAAGTATTCCTTTAACTGGGTTTCAGGAAGAGTGATTAGTGTCTCGACGATATCGGGCTGTTGTAACTTGCCAAATAAACAGCGTAAAAGTTTCAATTGCTGCTGCGGATTTTCCACAATCAACGCAATAACCAACGATACCGCCACGTCGTTATCATCATCCGCTTGCTGAAAATGAACTTTATTTGTTGGCCTTAACAGATAAATGGCTGACGACTTAGCATGAATCGCCTCACAATGCGGTATTGCAATGGCGTGCTGCTCAAGCATTATCCCGGTAGGGAATTCTGCTTCTCTGGTAATTAATGCCTGTAGCCAGGTATCATGAACCACACCTTTCGCGAGCATCTCATTACCGATATGGGTTAAAACTTCGCTACGATCGACAAAAGAAATTCCGCTACGAACAAACAGGTTAGTCATATACCGTCCTTATTCCGCACAGCCGTAGCGATAGGCGCGCAAAACATCATAAATTTTATCCATAATCAGCTGATGCGGTATTGCTGATAATTCCCCGGACTGAATGCGTTCAAATTGTTTCGGAAGATACTGACTAATCATGCCCAGTGGGATGTCCACGCCTTCCAGATTCACCATCATCGTTTCGACGCTATTTTTAATCCGGCTATGCGGCCAGTAATAACGAATACGATCCGACAAGCTGTAACGAATATCCAGTAATGAATCGTTAAAACCCGGGCGATAATATTTCTTCCAGTACTGCGGTTCGTCGAGCATCACTTCTTCAATTACCGCCAGACAACGGCTACGATTTTCTGGAGCGATGAGTTCCTGCTCAATTTGTGCCAGCGCAAATATCGCCTCGCGTAACGCAAAGGTTAATGCGGGACCGACTTTCAAAATTGCAAAATGATCGCGAACTAATTCCCGATAGGCCGTCTGAGTCTGGTAATCGGTGGAATGCGCTTCATAAACCATTTTGGTTTTTTCTATCCATTGCGCCAACGCCTGAGCTTCTTGCGCCTGATAATGAATAATATTGCTATGGTCAAATTCCACACCAGGCTGCACCACGATGGCAATCACGCGTGTTAACGCCTCTGCCAGACCGCGGGCAATAAACGCTTTTTGATGCGTGCGTAAAGTATTGGCGGCATCTTCAACCTGGGTGATGTGTACTGACTGAATGGCGCTGGCCTCACCGCCCGGAACCGGAACTTCAGTGCCAATGACATAGTTCAGTTGCTCACGCTGGCAATCAGTCGCCACACTTTCCGCCGCCAGACAAAGCACAGCGGCACGTTCAGCAACCGTTTCTGGCGCTAACGGTATGGAATCGTCAGCGCAGGACATTGACGCATCAAGATGAATTTTACTGAAGCCGGCACGAACATATGCCTTTACCAGCTCGACGGATTTTTCCATCGCCGCATCCGCATTTTCTTGCTGCCAGCAGTTTGGTCCCAGATGGTCGCCGCCGAGAATAATACGCTCACGAGCAAATCCGACTTTATCGGCAATCGCAAAAACAAATTCGCGAAAGTCTGCCGGTGTCATTCCGGTATAACCGCCAAATTGATTGACCTGGTTTGACGTTGCTTCAATCAGCACTTTACGCGTGCTGTTGCGATCAAATGCCAGCGCCGCTTCGATAACCAACGGATGTGCAGAACAGACTGAACATATGCCAATATGTTCACCAGCTTTATGCCGGGCAATTAACGTTTTCATGTTTTTTCCTTGTTAAATGGCAGGTGCGTTATGCCCTGCCCTCGCAGCCACAATCGGCAATCACTTTGCTCACCACATCGCGCATTGCAGATTTAGCCGACTGCAAATAATCACGGGGATCGGTCGCTTCGGGGTGCTCGGTCAGGTAATTTTTTAACGCCTGCGAGAAGGCATTTTTCAGCTCCGTTGCAACGTTGATTTTGCATATCCCCAGTTTGATGGTTTGCTGAATATCCTTAGTCGATAATCCTGACGCGCCATGCAGCACCAGCGGTAAATTCACCCACTGGCGAATGTTCTCCAGTCGAGAAAAATCAAGCGCCGGTGCTCTGGCATACATACCGTGAGCCGTGCCGATGGCGACCGCCAGGGAATCAATCCCGGTTGCCTCGGCAAATTCACGCGCCTGAACGGGGTTGGTATAAAAAGCATCGGCTTCATTGACTTGCACATCATCTTCCTGGCCGCCAAGTTGCCCCAGCTCCGCTTCGACGCTGACATCAAAGCGATGGCAAAAATCCACCACCTCTTTGACCCGTGAAATATTTTGCGCAAAAGGCAAATGCGAGGCGTCAATCATGACTGAGCGCACGCCAGAACGAACCTTCTGAGCGATATCGTCAAATTTCGTGTGATGGTCGAGATGAATCGCCAGTGGATGGTGATATTGCTTCGCCATCGCGCTGACCAGCGCCATCAGATTTTCTGTACCGGCATGAGTAAATGTGCCGGGCGTTCCGGCGATGATGACCGGCGCATGCATGCTGGCAGCGGTTTCCACCACCACTTGCATCGTTTCGAGATTGTGAATATTGAATGCCGGAACCGCATAACCGCCGCGCCGCGCGTTGTTCAGCATCTGCTTTGTCGATACCACGTACATTTTCACATCCTGTCATTTATTTTCGATTTCAAAACATAATGAAATTATTTGTTTTTAAATGTCGCGATAACGATCACAAAAACGACAATATGAAAATTAATCAGAATGACAGGCAAAAAAAACGGCCTCCCGGGGGAAGCCGTAACGAAGTGCGCGTGTTTTTATGCCGGATGCAACGTAAACGCCTTTTCCGTCCTACGGGGTGGTGCTGTTCGTATGAGGCGTATCAGGCGATAGTAATTTTGCTATCGAGATAAACGTCCTGCACGGCGTTAATCAGTTTCACGCCGTCAGCCATCGATTTCTTGAACGCCTTACGTCCAAGAATCAGCCCCATTCCGCCTGCGCGTTTGTTGATAACCGCAGTACGCACTGCATCGCTGAGGTCAGTTTCACCGCCTGCAGCACCGCCGGAGTTTATCAACCCGGCCCGGCCCATATAGCAGTTAGCTAACTGATAACGCACCAGGTCAATCGGGTTTTCGCTGGTCAACTTGCTGTACACGCGATCGTCGGTATAACCGTAATTAATCGCTTTATAGCCGCCGTTATTTTCCGCCATTTTTTGTTTGACGATATCTGCACCTATGGTTGCCGCCAGATGGTTCGCCTGACCGGTCAGGTCGGCGGAAACATGGTAATCAACGCCATCTTTCTTAAAGGCGGAGTTACGCAAATAGGCCCACAGCACTGTCACCATGCCCAGCTCGTGCGCACGTTCAAAAGCCGCAGAAATTTCTTCAATCTGGCGACGTGACTCTTCCGAGCCAAAATAGATAGTCGCACCAACGGCCACCGCGCCCATATTGAACGCCTGCTCCACGCTGGCATACAGCGTTTGATCGTAGGTATTCGGGTAACTTAGCGTCTCGTTGTGATTAAGTTTGACGAGAAATGGGATGCGATGCGCGTAGCGCCGCGATACCGATGCCAGCACGCCGTAAGTTGACGCCACACAGTTACAGCCCGCTTCGATCGCCAGTTCAACAATGTTTTTCGGGTCAAAGTAGAGCGGGTTAGCGGCAAATGAAGCTCCGGCAGAGTGCTCAACGCCCTGGTCAACCGGCAGAATAGAAAGATATCCCGTGCCAGCCAGACGCCCGGTGTTGTACAACGTCTGCATATTACGTAACACCGCTGGCGGGCGATTATTGTCAATCATCACGCGGTCTACGTAGTCATGTCCGGGGAGATAAAGCTGGTCAGAAGGAATAGTCATACAACGGTGCTGTAAAAGGTTGTCGGCGTCTTTGCCAAGCAACTGCGCAATATCTGTCATTACTATGCTCCCGTAAATTCCGATTGGATATCGGCTATGGATTGTCCTGGCCCGCCTTTTGCGGGCAATCATAATCCTGGTCGTTACGGGCGAGTTTTTCCATCTTTTGGATGTTTTTTCAGCGTTTTCTGTTGGCTCGATTCATCAGAAAAAATGTTACCGCGGTCAAGTTTTCACCGCAAAGGTATTTAAAAGGTATTACTAAGTGGTATTGTCATCGCGTACCTTACATTACCTGTCATGAAGGAATTAAAAGATGAAAACAACAGCAAAGCTGTCGTTCATGATGTTTGTTGAATGGTTTATCTGGGGCGCGTGGTTTGTGCCATTGTGGTTGTGGTTAAGTAAAAGCGGTTTTAGTGCCGGAGAAATTGGCTGGTCGTATGCCTGTACCGCCATTGCGGCGATCCTGTCGCCAATTCTGGTTGGCTCCATCACTGACCGCTTTTTCTCGGCGCAGAAAGTGCTGGCGGTATTGATGTTCGCTGGCGCGGTACTGATGTATTTCGCTGCGCAACAGACCACTTTTGCCGGGTTCTTCCCGTTACTGCTGGCCTACTCGCTAACCTATATGCCGACCATTGCGCTGACTAACAGTATCGCTTTTGCCAACGTGCCGGATGTGGAGCGTGATTTCCCACGCATTCGTGTGATGGGCACTATCGGCTGGATTGCCTCTGGTCTGGCATGTGGATTCTTGCCGCAAATGCTGGGTTATGCCGATATCTCACCGACTAACATCCCGCTACTGATTACCGCCGGAAGTTCTGCTCTGCTCGGTGTGTTTGCGTTTTTCCTGCCCGACACGCCGCCAAAAAGCACCGGCAAAATGGATATTAAAGTCATGCTCGGCCTGGATGCGCTGATCCTGCTGCGCGATAAAAACTTCCTCGTCTTTTTCTTCTGTTCATTCCTGTTTGCGATGCCACTGGCGTTCTATTACATCTTTGCCAACGGTTATCTGACCGAAGTTGGCATGAAAAACGCCACTGGCTGGATGACGCTCGGCCAGTTCTCTGAAATCTTCTTTATGCTGGCATTGCCGTTTTTCACTAAACGCTTTGGTATCAAAAAGGTATTGTTGCTTGGTCTGGTCACCGCTGCGATCCGCTATGGCTTCTTTATTTACGGTAGTGCGGATGAATATTTCACCTACGCGTTACTGTTCCTCGGTATTTTGCTGCACGGCGTAAGTTACGATTTTTACTACGTTACCGCTTACATCTATGTCGATAAAAAAGCCCCCGTGCATATGCGTACCGCCGCGCAGGGGCTGATCACGCTCTGCTGCCAGGGCTTCGGCAGTTTGCTCGGCTATCGTCTTGGCGGTGTGATGATGGAAAAGATGTTCGCTTATCAGGAACCGGTAAACGGACTGACTTTCAACTGGGCCGGGATGTGGACTTTCGGCGCGGTGATGATTGCCATTATCGCCGTGCTGTTCATGATTTTTTTCCGCGAATCCGACAACGAAATTACGGCTATCAAGGTCGATGATCGCGATATTGCGTTGACACAAGGGGAAGTTAAATGAAAACAGAACGTATTCTCGGTGCTCTTTATGGGCAGGCGTTAGGGGATGCGATGGGGATGCCCTCCGAGCTTTGGCCGCGCAGTCGCGTCAAAGCACACTTTGGCTGGATTGACCGTTTTCTGCCTGGGCCAAAGGAGAATAACGCAGCCTGTTATTTTAACCGCGCCGAATTCACCGACGATACCTCGATGGCGCTGTGTCTGGCGGATGCGTTACTGGAACGTGAAGGCAAGATCGATCCGGATCTGATTGGGCGTAATATTCTCGACTGGGCGCTGCGTTTCGACGCCTTTAACAAAAACGTACTAGGTCCGACCTCGAAGATTGCGCTTAACGCCATTCGCGACGGTAAACTCGTTGCTGAACTGGAAAATAACGGCGTGACCAACGGCGCAGCGATGCGCGTCTCGCCATTAGGTTGTTTGCTTCCGGCGCGCGATATTGACTCTTTTATTGATGATGTGGCGCTGGCCTCCAGCCCGACCCATAAATCCGATCTGGCGGTTGCGGGGGCGGTAGTCATCGCATGGGCGATTTCTCGTGCCATTGACGGAGAAAGCTGGTCAGCGATTGTTGATTCACTGCCTTCAATTGCGCGACATGCTCAACAAAAACGCATCACTACCTTCAGCGCCTCACTGGCAGCTCGTCTGGAGATTGCGCTGAAAATTGTGCGCAATGCTGACGGCACCGAATCCGCCAGCGAACAGCTTTACCAGGTCGTTGGCGCAGGTACCAGCACTATTGAGTCCGTTCCGTGCGCCATTGCGCTGGTTGAACTGGCACAAACCGACCCGAACCGTTGCGCCGTCCTGTGCGCTAACCTTGGCGGCGACACAGACACCATCGGTGCTATGGCGACGGCAATTTGCGGCGCGTTGCATGGCGTTAACGCTATCGATCCTGCGTTAAAGGCGGAACTGGATGCAGTAAATCAGCTTGATTTCAACCGCTATGCCACAGCGCTGGCGAAATATCGTCAACAACGGGAGGCGGTATGAGCGGCGCTCGATTACACACGCTGCTGCCTGAATTAACCACGCGTCAGCCAGTGATGGTCGTCGGCGCGGCGGTCATTGATGTGATCGCCGACGCTTACGCTCTGCCCTGGCGTGGGTGCGATATCGAACTGAAACAGCAGAGCGTTAACGTTGGCGGCTGCGCACTGAATATTGCCGTGGCGTTAAAGCGCCTCGGCATCGAAGCGGGTAATGCCCTGCCGCTCGGTCAGGGCGTGTGGGCGGAGATTATTCGCAACCGGATGGCGAAAGAGGGGTTAATCAGCCTGATCGATAACGCTGAAGGCGATAACGGCTGGTGTCTGGCGCTGGTTGAGCCGGATGGCGAACGCACTTTTATGTCATTCAGCGGTGTGGAAAATCAATGGAATCGCCAATGGTTGGCACGATTAACCGTTGCGCCTGGCAGCCTGCTCTATTTTTCTGGTTATCAACTGGCCTCGCCCTGCGGCGAATTGTTAGTGGAATGGCTGGAAAAGCTGCAAGACGTGACGCCATTTATCGATTTTGGCCCACGTATTGGCGATATCCCGGACGCATTACTGGCGCGGATCATGGCCTGTCGACCTTTAGTGTCACTCAATCGTCAGGAGGCTGAGATTGCCGCCGAACGTTTTGCTTTATCCGCAGAGATAACAACACTAGGCAAGCAATGGCAGGAGAAATTTGCCGCGCCGTTGATCGTTCGTCTCGATAAAGAGGGCGCATGGTATTTCAGCAACGACGCTTCTGGCTGCATTCCGGCATTTCCAACGCAAGTTGTAGACACCATTGGGGCGGGCGACAGTCATGCCGGCGGCGTACTTGCCGGGCTGGCCTCTGGTCTGCCACTGGCGGATGCCGTATTACTGGGCAATGCAGTGGCGTCGTGGGTTGTCGGGCATCGGGGCGGTGATTGTGCGCCAACGCGCGAGGAACTACTCCTCGCACACAAAAACGTATAGATCGCTGCGACAGTGGCTAATGCTGTACTCAATAGGCCGTTGCTGTTGGTCAAGCGCCACTTGCTTGATCACCAGCACCGGTATTTTGCTATCTAACTGAATATGTGACTGAAACTCGGCATCCGGCATCCGGGCGCTAACGCGGGAACGCGTACGTTGTGGGTAAATGTGCTGGCTGCGGAAGTAGTCATAAAGAGAAATCCCGATGGCATCAACATCATGAATTAAATGTGCCGGAACCCACGATTCCTCAATCGATACCGCCTCTTCATCGACATAGCGAATACGCTTAAGCAAAAAAACATCACTTCCTGCCTCGACCGCCAGCTGCTGCGCGACGTCTTCGGGACATTTCACGACACGCTTGTTAACCCATAGCGTATCGGGCTTTTTCCCGCGCAACACCACCTGCTGAGAAAAACCTCGCGCTTCTTTCAACGAGTATTCGAAGATGTTGTTGATCTGCGTGCCGTAACCACGCGAACGCGTCACCACGCCCTCTTCTTCCAGCGACTGCATCGCCTTGCGCACCGTAATGCGCGAAACGCCGGTTAACTGACTTAAATCACGCTCACCGGGCAAAATATTGCCATGCTCCAGCACCCCGCTGCGCACGGCATTTTTTACCGTTTCGGCAAACTTAATATAAAGCGGCGTGTTATCCGCCGCTAAAATACGTTCGTTCAGTTGGGCAATCAGCTGGGTATGCGCTTGTTCCATTTGTCTTTTTCCTGCCGGGGAATCTGGTGGGAGTATATCACTGCTTCTTATTTAAGGCGTTTCTTTAATCCCATCAACGAATGCCTGCAACTCCTCCACCGTGCCATTAAACACATTAAAATCCACCGGACCATTAATGCCATCGACCTGTCCACGGTCGGAATGCTGCCAGAAGCGCCAGGCCATTCCCTCATTGTCCGGACGACGTTGATAGTAGTGCGCAACCCACCACGGATATTCATTGAAATAGCCCGCCAGATTGGTGTGATAAAAAACGGCTCCTGAGTAAATAATCGGCTTTTTTCCCGTACGTTTTTCGACCATTTTTAGCCACTGACTTACCCGCTTGCGTAATTCTTTTGCCGATAATTTTCCTCGCTCTTCTACGTCCAGTACCGCAGGGAAATCGCCTTGTGAGAAATCCACCGTTTGCAGAAATAATCGCGCCTGAACTGAAGCGGATACTGACGGGGAGAAATAATGATACGCCCCGCGCAGCAGGCCATTTTCCCGGCTTAGTTGCCAGTTACGCGAAAAATAGGGGTCCACCAGCTTTTCGCCTTCCGTCGCCTTAATAAAAGCAAACTGTAAGCGGATACCGTTGTCGCGCATTTTTGCCACCCGCTGCCAGTCGATCCGCTCCTGCCAGCGCGAAACATCTATTCCGTGAATGGTGTAACTGGCAGGAATGCGAATAGCGAAAGATTTAACCGGGCGATAACCGTAGAAGTGGATGTAGTCTTTAATCTGAATTGCTGTCGAATAGAAAAAATTCACCGTCTGACGCGGATAAATTGCAACGATGGAAATTAGCCCAAGAGCGCATAATAAAGCGGTGAATTTTTTTCGACTGGTGATTCTCAACTGCATTGGTTTCATCCCTGAATGTCAGCACCAAAGGCTGACAATAACCAAAGCAGCTATAGTACGGTGCTCACCACCAGGCGTGGAAGTGGTGAACCGGACCAATACCGTGACCAACTTCCAGCGTGTCGGCCTGGGCTAATGCCGATGAAAGCCAGCTTTTTGCCTCCTGTACGGTGTCAGCCCAGTTTGTATGGCGCGGGCGCAGTGCAGCCAACGCCGCAGAGAGCGTACAACCAGTGCCGTGAGTGTTTTTGGTCATAATGCGCTGTGCGGTAAACCGTTGTTCACCCTCGCGGGTAAACAGCCAGTCCGGGCTTTGCTCATCATCCAGATGACCACCTTTCATTAGCACTGCGCCACAGCCCATCGCCAACAGCGATCGCCCTTGTTCCAGCATTTCCTGTTCGGTGCGCGCGTGTGGCGCGTCGAGCAAGGCGGCTGCTTCGGGCAAGTTTGGCGTTATTAATGAAACCTGTGGCAATAATCGACTGCGTAGCGTGGCAACTGCCGAAGGTGAAAGCAGCGGGTCGCCGCTTTTTGCCAGCATAACGGTGTCGAGTACCACGTTTTGGATCTGATAACGTTGCAACCGTTCTGCCACCGCTTCAACAATATCGGTTTCCGCCAACATACCGATTTTAGTGGTGTCGATTCGCACATCGCTGAACACCGAATCGAGCTGGGCGGCGACAAAATCAGGCTCAATGCGATACACCGACTGTACGCCACGGGTATTTTGCGCCACCAGTGCAGTAATAACTGAGCAACCATAAGCGCCAAGTGCCGAGAAGGTTTTAAGATCGGCCTGAATCCCCGCACCACCACTCGGATCAGTACCGGCAATCGTCAGAGCGTTAATTCGTTTCATGCCTGCACCTCCTGCGTCAATTGCCAGAGCGCATCAAGGAAATGTGGAACAAAACTGCCTGGCCCCTCGCTTCTGGCGACTGCGCGTTCTCCGGCTTGTTTCATCCAGTGACAGGCAGATGCGATATTTTCCAGCGTATCGCCTGGTAGCGCACAACAGGCAGCGACAACCGCCGATAGTGCACAGCCAGTTCCTACCACTTTGGTCATTAACGGATCGCCACCGTGAATGCCAATGATACGATGTCCATCGGTAACATAATCCACCTCGCCAGTGACCACGACGATTGCGCCAGTTTCCCGTGCCAGTGTTTGTGCAGCAGGTATCGCGTTAGCTGCGGCATCAGTGGTATCCACTCCCCGTCCACCATTAGCAACGCCAGCTAATGCCATGATTTCCGAAGCATTACCACGTATGGCGGTTGGCTTATGGGACAGAAGTTCCAGACAAAAACGGCGGCGATAATCGAGCGCACCAACCGCAACCGGATCAAGCGTCCAGGGCGTTTGTGATCGTGTTGCTTGCTCAACGGCAGCACTCATCGCTTGCGCGCGTGGCTGCGTCAGCGTGCCAACGTTAATCAACAAGGCACTGGCGATAGCCGCAAACTGACTGGCCTCTTCGGTTTCGATAACCATCGCTGGCGATGCGCCGAGCGCCAGCAAGGTATTGGCAGTAAAAGTTTGCACCACATCGTTGGTCATGCAGTGCACAAGAGGGGAATGTTGGTGAAAAAGGTGTAACGCGTGCGCAGATTGCGCTGAACTCAGCAGGTCGACTTGCATAGTTTGCTCCTGCCATAACGTGAAGAAGCAATGACCTGGTGGTCCGTGACTTCCCTACGCTGGCATTATCCAGATCAGGTGATACGGGTATTTCTCAGCCTTCACAAAGAAGGGCACCCCGAGTCGTTTGGTTGCGATAATAAATCGCAGAGGAGGATGGTAATGTCCAGCGCACGCGTTGTAAACGGGGAAAAACGGCGGTATTACAATAACGTTGTGAAATTATTTGATATAAGAATCCAGCACCTTCAGAACGACATCCAGATCTTCTTCACGTTTTAGCTCATCCCCCTGGTGAACGATGTGTTCCGTCAGATGGCCTTTAATCACTTCCCGCATCAGACCGTTTACCGCGCCACGGATAGCAGCAATCTGTTGTAAAACTGCAGCGCATTCATGCGGTTCGTCGAGCATTTTCTTGAGCGCCACGACCTGGCCCTGAATCTTACTGGCACGCGCTTTCAGTTTCTGTTTATCACGGATTGTATGAGACATGGCAACACCTGGTTAACAAGAATATGAAAAATCATAGCACTATTAATCTACTGGGGGGTAGTATCAGGTACTGGGGGGGAGTAGAATCAGATTGCCGAATTAATACTAAGAATTATTATCATGACCGAATTTACAACACTTCTTCAGCAAGGAAACGCCTGGTTCTTCATCCCCAGCGCCATCTTACTTGGTGCGCTTCATGGTCTGGAACCGGGGCACTCAAAAACGATGATGGCGGCGTTTATCATCGCCATCAAAGGCACCATTAAACAGGCGGTGATGCTCGGACTGGCAGCAACTATTTCGCATACCGCAGTGGTCTGGTTAATTGCCTTTGGCGGGATGGTGATCAGCAAACGCTTTACTGCTCAATCAGCAGAACCGTGGCTCCAGTTGATTTCCGCAGTGATCATTATTAGCACCGCGTTCTGGATGTTCTGGCGTACCTGGCGCGGCGAACGCAACTGGCTGGAGAATATGCACGAGCATGATCATGAGCATCATCACCACGATCACGAAGATCACCACGACCATGGACATCATCACCATCACGAACATGGCGAGTATCAGGATGCCCATGCACGAGCCCATGCCAATGACATTAAACGACGCTTTGATGGTAGAGAGGTCACCAACTGGCAAATTTTGCTATTTGGCTTAACCGGTGGCCTTATCCCCTGCCCGGCAGCAATTACCGTGCTGTTGATTTGCATTCAGTTGAAAGCCCTGACACTGGGCGCAACACTGGTCGTCAGTTTCAGCCTCGGCCTGGCGTTAACGCTTGTCACCGTAGGCGTTGGCGCAGCAATCAGCGTTCAGCAGGTCGCAAAACGCTGGAGCGGATTTAACACTCTCGCTAAACGCGCTCCCTATTTTTCCAGTCTGTTGATTGGCTTAGTTGGTGTGTATATGGGCGTACATGGCTTCATGGGCATAATGCGATAACTCAATCCTTTAGGCTTGCATGTTATCTTCAGCCCAGGATGATTCTTAAATCAGCTATTTCCGCTGACTCTCTGCTCGCTAAGGATGCTTTTAGGGCATCCTTTCATTTACACTTTTTACGAAATCATGGGATCACTAACAAAATATCGCTTGTCAGTTATATTGTATGGCAGGAAAGATATGCGACTGATATTACAGATCCCCAAAGTGGAGAGTTTATGACCATTAAAAATAAGATGTTGCTGGGTGCGCTTTTGCTGGTTACCAGTGCCGCCTGGGCCGCACCAGCCACCGCGGGTTCGACCAATACCTCGGGAATTTCTAAGTATGAGTTAAGCAGTTTCATTGCTGACTTTAAGCATTTCAAACCAGGTGACACCGTCCCAGAGATGTACCGCACCGATGAGTACAACATTAAGCAGTGGCAGTTACGTAACCTGCCCGCGCCTGATGCCGGGACGCACTGGACCTATATGGGTGGCGCGTACGTGTTGATCAGCGACACCGACGGTAAAATCATTAAAGCCTACGACGGTGAGATTTTTTATCATCGCTAAAAAAAAGCCCCCTCGGAGAGAGGGGGGAATGCAGACACCTTAATATTTTTATTATTAGCCACTTGCTCGTCTTGCTTGTTATTAGTCGTATTTCACGTTGATTAATGCGGTTGCCTCCAGTGCGCCAGATTTAACTTTGTTTGTATCGTAGACGTAGTAACTGGCCGTTATCGGAATTGAAACCGTTGTATCTGTAAGTTTTGACTTTGCCGCAATTTCTTTTAAATTTGTATATCCTTTACTGCTGTTAGTGATATTTAAAAGTGTGACTGGCGTACCATTACTTTCAAGAATAAATCCTACGCCATTATCTTCCGCACCTTTCAGGATCGTGTTGCTGCTGGTTAACAAGTCAGAACTTGATAAATACACCTGCATTTTCCGTGATGTTTGATTTTGTTGACCTAATAAATTTTTACAACGCAGAATAATATCCCCTTTTTTACTATTTATTGTTGTTTTGTTACCTGTGGCTGGTAATTGTGAAACGGGAATACTCTCTAACGTAATTAATAAATCGTCCGGTTTGCAGGTTGTGGTTATCGGGTTGTATGACAATGTCAGATTAAAGGAATAGACACCTGCATTTTGTGCCAATGCATTTCTGTAGCTATTTACACATGCATCCCATGACTTACCACCTAATAAACACAGTAGAAATTGTACTGCGGCACTCCCACGTGTCGATGATGAAGCACTGGATAATGTCGCAACTCCATTAATCATCACTGAACCACCGCCCCCCGCAGAAACATTCACTTTTGCATTACTGGCCGCAGGTGTCACCGTTACCGAATAACCACTGGTGAAACTGGTCTGATTATTTGACAATGTAATGTTGTTTTTATTTGTCCATTCAAAATGTAAATTTAATTTAATGGTATCGTTATAAAGTCCAACAATAATATCCGACGGGCTCATAGGGGTGATAGTATTTGTACTCACGCATGACGAATCATTAAAATTATGCTCATATGTCGCCATTTGTGTTTGAGTAAGTGCAAAATCCCCCTGAACAACCAAATTGTGCTGAACAGATAACTCACTATAACATGCCGCATAGCTCACAGGCATAACCATCATCATTAATATAAATAGCATTATGCGAATTTCCATAGAACCACCTGACTATTACTGGCAAATATAATTTTTACTTTCATCAATCTCTTTACCGAAGGTGATTGTGCATGAAAGCCCTTGTTGCTTATCAATTGCCACATTAACCGATGGCGGTACTTCATTGGTGCGAATAAATAACTGGCTTCCCTGGCCGACAACACCAATATTATGACCATGGATATCATTGACTTCATAACCAAACGTTAATGGTTGCCCATCCGCTCTTAACGCTTTTATAAACCATGGCTTGCGCTGATCGGTATCAAAATTAACCAGTACAACCGCGCCGCGATAAGGGGCGGCAATTTTCCGGTTGCCACGTAATTCTGCTTCGCTATCGCTTTGTGACACATCCAACATCAGGTAATTTTCCCGATAAGGTGTCATCCCGTCGTATACCACCACTCCATTACGGTTTGTTGTGCGATATTTTTGCCCATTGACATAAGCATCTTTAATTCCTGGCGCATTCATCACAGCAAACGTTTCAGAAAGACGGTTTGCCAGATTAACGCCACCCGACCAGGCGACAATGCCCCCTGAAACACTGGCTCCAGCCTGTCGATAAGCACTCGACTGACTATAACTGCCATTCACTGTCGCAACCGGCGCGTTCCAGGTTAAATTCGCCCCAGCTGTCGTTTCATTTCCCTGATACTGATAACTCAGGTTGACCCCATAGTTAAACTGATCCCGGCTTCCAACGGTTCCTGATAATCCCGTATTATTTGAGGCAACCCCCTGATCATCAAACGTCGTTGAGTTAGACATATATATTTGCCGACGAGGCGTCGTAACGTCATCACCCCAATCAAAGGGAATCGATATAAAAATATTAAAACGTTTCTCTTCATGATGATTCTCGTCATAAGCATGGCTTGCCGCGAGGGTATAGCTTATCCTTCGCAGGTTGTTGGAATAACTCAACTGATAATCCTTACTGCTGCCGCTACGCCCCCAGTAATCTCGCCATAACGTACTTAAGGACACAGAACCCCAGCCTTCTGGCAATGACTGACTCATATTGGCAGAAAAGCTATTTTTACGGCCAAAATCGTTCTGGTAATAATCGGCAATGTCATAGATATCGTTTTCATCACGGCGATAATTATCTTTATTGTTTGCCCATACGTGATCATTAAATGTCCGATAATCACGCGACGAATAACGCCAGGCCGCCAGACCAAAACGTGTCGACGTTTGGCTCACAAATTTGTTGTAGGCAATTTGATAACTTTGCCCGTCAAACACATCGCCGTTGTCTTGTTTACTATGCGACTTTGTGGCATCGACGGAAATGGCACCAAAGCGTGTATTCCAGCCAGTCCCCAAAGTGAACGCGTAATAATTATTCGCGACCATCGAGCCACCATACAGCGTTAATAAGTTATTAAAACCATACTGATAACCCGCCTGGACAAAATCACTTTGTTTGCTCGCCCCTTCAATATGGCTACGACCCGCCGCAAAATCATATTTCGACACGCCGGGTTGCAGCATATTTGGTACCGCTGCATAAGGCACCAGATAGGTGGTTACCGAACCGTCTGCCTCTTTCACGCTAACATCAAGATCCGCTCCACCACCGGCCAACTGCAAATCTGTAATCGCAAACGGGCCTGGAGGAACCTCTTTCTGATAAACCACAAAACCATTCTGTTCAATAGTTACCAGCGCGTTACTCTGAGCAATCCCCTGCACTCGTGGCGTAAAATTTTGTTTCGAGTTAGGCAACATCTGCATATCACGAAACAACCGCACACCGCTGAAGCGAACAGAATCAAAAATATCGCTTGATGTGTACATATCACCCACACGAAGCGTGCCGAGAAGTTGGGCAAATCCACGTTCCAGATACAGGGTATTGCTCTTCCACACCCCTGGATTGTTATTTGTTTTACTGAAACTGGCATCAGAATGCAGTTGCCACCCCAATAAATTTAACCCGCTGTTAAAACGTACATATGTACTCTTGCTATTACCGGACGCTTTATAATCGCTGTAATACTGACTCATATAATAAGAGGTATAAAACGCATTAATACCCCGCTCCCAGTTTTCAGGTGGTACATAGCCAATTTCCAGTTCTTCCACCCAGGCTTGCGGGACACTGAAATCGAGACGAAAAACTCCGATATCCCAGGTATAGCTCCCGCCCTGAATAAGTTGATTAAATGTTAAACATTGCTTACCGCTGGCAAAGTTATCGGTATTAATGCCTAACCGCTTGATCATTTCCCTTGATAAACATGTTTCTTGCGGGTTGTCTTTAACAATGATCTCATATTTCCCACGCCATTGCTTATTGACATAAATATCGATGTCATACTGCCCCGGCAAGGGTTGATTATCATCAAGACGAATATTTGCAACCTGCTGGTCTTTCATTCCACCTATCATGAAATGGGTATCAAAGGTTTCTTCAGCTGCATAAGCTTCAATGCCGATCAATAACGCTACGATTGCTGATGCAAGTGGGGTCATTCTCAACATAGGCAGCTCCTGCAATTAAATTTTGTCACTAATATAGTTGCCATGGTCATCGATAATGGTCAGATGCCAGTTATTTGCATTATTACTTTTGACATTAACACTCTGACTTTCTAAGGGGGCAATCATAATAGTTTCATAATTGACTTTGACATTATTAGCTTTGACATCCGAAATCGTCACCCAATTAGCTGAGTCATTTTTTATCACCAATCCATTGCCACTGCGATTTACCAGTAACTTTTTAAAGGTCGCTTTATTTACCGGAGCAATACCCGCTGGCCGGTAAAACAACTTAATTCTGTTTTGCATCGCAAACTTCAGTGCATTCTTACCTTCTTGTTCTGGACTATTTGGTGGAATATCCAGAACATTCAGATAAAAAATACTCTCTTTATTAGTGGGTAGTTTATTCGGCATAATTTTAATTTTTACTTGCTGCCCGGAATTTGCCCCTATTTTTGCCACTGGTGGCGTTAACATGAAAGGAACCTGAATTTTTTCTGGTGGTAATGACGTATCGCCATCATCAATCCACGCCTGCATCAGCGAAGAACGGTTTCCCTGGTTCATCAATTGCACCATCACTTCTTTGTGCTCTGCCGGGTAAATAATACGCGTCCCGTAGATAACAATACCGGCATGTGCAGGAAGGACCATAGAAGAAATGAGTAAAGCTAATAATCCTTTCATCTTAATGCCTCTTAAATTAAAAGGCCGCCATGGGGATAGCGGCCATGTTAATTACCTGAAGAATCTTGCAATTTTATTTATTAATCCTGCGCCACACGCATAACCAGGGAAGATAACACATCACCTGAATTCACTGAGTTATCTGTCAGTTTCAGGTATTTTGCTTTAAACGGAATGGCATATTGACCGTCCGCTGTTTTATAACTCTCGATGTTGAAAGGTGCAGAAACATCCAGGACATCGCTGTTATCACCTAAATAGAGATAATAACCCACGGTATCGTTGCTACTGGCTATCGCCTTATCGTTTCCGGTTATTTTATCGTTGGTAATCAACGAGAGTTTTACACCAGCAACTTCTTTCGGACAGCTAATTTTTAACATGCTGCTGGTTACACCAACTGCATCATCATAGGTCGAGTATTTAGCTTTACCTTCAAAGACAGTGGTTGGTACAGTTGGCATATTAATACTTACTGAATCGCCACCCGCTTCGAATTTACACGGAGATTCTGCAATATTCCCTTTAATGGTTAATGTTCCGGTATCAACGTCTGCGGCAAATACCCCAGCGCTCATAAAAAAAGAAGAAAAAACAGCGGCAGCAATAATTGAACGTTTCATAATATGCTCCTTAATAAAATCTATTTTTGGTTGTTAAGAGTCTGTATCTCTTGGAAACAAATTTCTCACACCAAAAAAGTTGCCGCAATGTAAACACATTGTTTTATTGATTTAAAGCAAATTAACTATTGCAATATAAACACAACAAATACTTAAGCACATTAAATATTTATCAAATCTATTAATTAATGTGGATTTCTATAAATGGTATTATTAATATCAATAAAAAAAGCTTAAACCATTCATGTAAATGATTTAAGCTTTCTAAATCCGATTAAAACCAGGGTGGCAAATTAATCGTAGCGATTTAACACGATTCGACGTTTGCTATCGCTATCTGCAGCAATCACTTCCGTCGTTACACCTTTAACTGGCGAAGAAACCTGATGACGGGTATCAACATTATACGTTAACTGACCACAATGCTGTTGAGGTTGACCATTAACCATAGCCATACTGCATGTCGGGGGACTGATCCTACCATTAATCGTTAATGTGGCAGTTTCTGAAGAGAACGCGGGAGAAGCCAATCCATAGGCAAGAAAAATAATTCCTGACAGCCAGTACTTATTCATTGAACGTTATCCCTGTAGTAAAGGTTATGCCTGGAAAGAATGAGTGCATAACAAACTATAGCTGTACATCCACTACACAGCCACGAAGGATGATAATGAAGCATCGCCGGTACGATCAATCGACTTTGTAGAGTTTCGGACGAAGGTCCGCAGAATATTCGCAACATTAAATAAGTGTTCATTAATGTTGCAAAAACAAATACACCGCATCAATGTAACATCTCTGCGGTGTATGAAGAATAACCAGAATGGTTAATACGCGTTAGACCGCGCGGAAGGAAATCTCGCCAGGAATGACTTCACCCTGCCAGTAGAGCTGAGCTGCAACGCGGTCAGCCAGCTGGCGGTAGATAGCGGTAAATTCGCTCTCAGGACGGCTGATAACCGTTGGCGTGCCTTTATCGAGATCCTCACGTAAGGAGATGTGTAACGGCATCTGCCCCAGCAGCTGCGTGTGGTATTTCTCGGCCAGTTTCTCTGCACCACCGGTACCGAAAATCGGCTCATGGTGACCACAGTTACTGCAAATATGCACACTCATGTTCTCGACAATACCGAGCACCGGAACCTCGACTTTCTCGAACATCACAATGCCTTTTTTCGCATCGATCAACGCGATGTCCTGCGGGGTGGTGACCACTACCGCGCCAGTTACTGGAATGTTTTGTGCCAGTGTCAATTGAATGTCACCGGTACCTGGCGGCATATCAAGCACCAGATAGTCGAGATCCGGCCACAAGGTTTCCTGCAACATTTGCATTAACGCCTTGCTCGCCATTGGGCCACGCCACACCATCGCATTGTCGTCAGTGACCAGATAACCAATTGAATTGGTTGCCAGGCCATGAGACATAATCGGTGCCATATGGGTACCGTCCGGCGAAGTTGGACGCTGATTTTCTGCGCCCAGCATGGTAGGGATTGATGGGCCGTAGATATCGGCGTCCAGAATGCCGACTTTCGCCCCTTCTGCCGCCAGTGCCAACGCCAGGTTTACCGCCGTGGAGGATTTACCCACGCCACCTTTACCGGAACTGACCGCGATAATGTTCTTCACGCCGTTAATTCCCGGCTGATTCTTCACGCGTTTCAGAGTGGCTATGTTATGCGACAGTTTCCAGTCGATAGCTTTCGCTCCGGTGATGCGCAGCAGTTCGGCGCTACATTGCTCTTTTAACTCTTCGAACGCGCTATGCCAGACGAATGGCATAACCAGTTCCACATGCAGCGTGTCGTCCATCCAGGCGACATGGTGCAACGCTTTCAGCGTTGTGAGGTTATGCTTCAGGGTTGGGTGCTGAAAATTGGCCAGTGTCCCGGCGACCATTGCGCGCAAGGCTTCTGGTGATTTGGCCTGGGATTTTTCGTTCATCCCGACTCCTTTTTTGTATAGATAAACCATCAGCTGATAGTTTACCTGAAGAATATAGAGAAGTACTTACTTAACATTTTCCCATTTGGTACTATCTAAGCCCTTTTCACTATTAAGAAGTAATGCCTACTATGACTCAAGTCGCGAAGAAAATTCTGGTGACGTGCGCACTGCCGTACGCTAACGGCTCAATCCACCTCGGCCATATGCTGGAGCACATCCAGGCTGATGTCTGGGTCCGTTACCAGCGAATGCGCGGCCACGAGGTCAACTTCATCTGCGCCGACGATGCCCACGGCACGCCGATCATGCTTAAAGCTCAGCAGCTTGGTATCACCCCGGAGCAGATGATTGGCGAAATGAGTCAGGAACATCAGACTGATTTCGCAGGCTTTAACATCAGCTATGACAACTATCACTCGACGCACAGCGAAGAGAATCGCCAGTTGTCAGAACTTATCTACTCTCGTCTGAAAGAAAACGGTTTTATTAAAAACCGCACCATCTCTCAGCTGTACGATCCGGAAAAAGGCATGTTCCTGCCGGACCGTTTTGTAAAAGGCACCTGCCCGAAATGTAAATCCCCGGATCAATACGGCGATAACTGCGAAGTCTGCGGCGCGACCTACAGCCCGACTGAACTGATCGAGCCGAAATCGGTGGTTTCTGGTGCTACCCCGGTAATGCGTGATTCTGAACACTTCTTCTTTGATCTGCCCTCTTTCAGCGAAATGCTGCAGGCATGGACCCGCAGCGGTGCGTTGCAGGAGCAGGTGGCAAATAAAATGCAGGAGTGGTTTGAATCTGGCCTGCAACAGTGGGATATCTCCCGCGACGCGCCTTATTTCGGTTTTGAAATTCCGAACGCGCCGGGCAAATATTTCTATGTCTGGCTGGACGCACCGATTGGCTATATGGGCTCTTTCAAGAATCTGTGTGACAAGCGCGGCGACAGCGTAAGCTTCGATGAATACTGGAAGAAAGATTCCACTGCCGAGCTGTATCACTTCATCGGTAAAGATATCGTTTACTTCCACAGCCTGTTCTGGCCTGCCATGCTGGAAGGCAGCAACTTCCGCAAGCCGACCAACCTGTTTGTTCACGGCTATGTGACGGTGAACGGCGCGAAAATGTCCAAGTCTCGCGGCACCTTTATTAAAGCCAGCACCTGGCTGAATCATTTTGACGCCGACAGCCTGCGCTACTACTACACCGCCAAACTGTCATCGCGCATTGATGATATCGATCTCAACCTGGAAGATTTCGTTCAGCGCGTGAATGCCGATATCGTGAACAAAGTGGTTAACCTGGCGTCCCGTAACGCTGGCTTTATCAATAAGCGTTTTGACGGTGTGCTGGCAAGCGAGCTGGCTGACCCGCAGTTGTACAAAACCTTCACTGATGCCGCTGAAGTGATTGGCGAAGCGTGGGAAAGCCGTGAATTTGGTAAAGCTATCCGTGAAATCATGGCGCTGGCTGACCTGGCTAACCGCTATGTCGATGAACAGGCTCCGTGGGTGGTGGCGAAGCAGGAAGGTCGCGATGCCGATCTGCAGGCGATTTGCTCAATGGGCATCAACCTGTTCCGCGTGCTGATGACTTACCTGAAACCGGTACTGCCGAAACTGACCGAGCGCGCAGAAGCATTCCTCAATACAGAACTGACCTGGGATGGTATCCAGCAACCGCTGTTGGGCCATAAAGTGAATCCATTCAAGGCGCTGTATAACCGCATCGATATGAAACAGGTTGAAGCACTGGTGGAAGCATCCAAAGAGGAAGTAAAAGCCGCTGCCGCGCCAGTAACTGGCCCACTGGCAGATGATCCGATTCAGGAAACCATCACCTTTGACGACTTTGCTAAAGTTGACCTGCGCGTGGCGCTGATTGAAAACGCAGAGTTTGTTGAAGGTTCTGACAAACTGCTGCGCCTGACGCTGGATCTCGGCGGGGGGAAAAGCAAATTTTTTTCCGGCATTCGTTCTGCTTACCCGGATCCGCAAGCACTAATTGGTCGTCACACCATTATGGTGGCTAACCTGGCACCACGTAAAATGCGCTTCGGTATCTCCGAAGGCATGGTAATGGCTGCTGGTCCTGGTGGGAAAGATATCTTCCTGCTAAGCCCGGATGCCGGTGCTAAACCGGGTCATCAGGTGAAATAATCCCCCTTCAAGGCGCTGCATCGACAGCGCCTTTTCTTTATAAATTCCTAAAGTTGTTCTCTTGCGATTTTGTCTCTCTCTAACCCGCATAAATACTGGTAGCATCTGCATTCAACTGGATAAAATTACAGGGATGCAGAATGAGACACTTTATCTATCAGGACGAAAAATCACATAAATTCTGGGCGGTGGAGCAGCAAGGCAACGAGTTACATGTCAGTTGGGGCAAAGTCGGCACTAACGGGCAAAACCAGGTAAAAAGCTTTGCTGATGCTGCGGCGGCGGAAAAAGCGGAACTGAAGCTGATTGCGGAGAAGGTGAAGAAGGGATATGTGGAGCAAGCGAAGGATAATTCTTTGCAACCTTCCCAAACGGTAACGGACTCTCTCAAGGTAGCGGACTTATCCACCATTATTCAGGAACAACCCTCTTTCGTAGCAGAAACCCGTGCGGCTGACAAAAATACAGATGCTGTTTTACCATGGCTGGCGAAAGATATTGCTGTCGTTTTTCCGCCCGAAGTTGTACACACCACGTTAAGTCATCGCCGCTTTCCCGGAGCTCCTGTTCAGCAAGCAGACAAATTGACCCAATTACGTCGCTTAGCCTGTAGTGTGTCGCAACGGGATAATAAAACAGCCACATTTGACTTCAGCGTCTGTTCTTTAGAATGGCAAAACACCGTCGCCCAGGCGATCAGTCAGATCGACGGCCTGAAAACAACACAGCTACCATCACCCGTAATGGCTGTACTCACTGCACTTGAAATGAAATGCACAAGATATAAAGAGCGTGAGGATGTTATGGATCAGATTATTCAGGAAGGCGGTCTGGAATATGCTACTGATGTAATAATACATCTTCAACAAATATCTATTGAATGGGATTATGTCAACAATAATATTGTTTTCCTGTCGTCTGGCATTTCACCTGATTACTTACAGCAATATTCCAGCTTTGAATTAAGACTACGTAAACATTTATCACTGGCGGAAGAGTCTCTCTGGCAAAAATGTGCACAAAAACTTATTTCCGCAATTCCACATATTCCAGAATGGCGGCAACCATTAATTGCTTTGTTATTACCAGAAAAACCAGAAATTGCACATGAAATTGCCCAGCGTCTACTGGGGCAAAAAAAATTACCCTCGCTTGAGTGGCTAAAAATAGTGGCGACTGATGAGCACATTCTTGCCTCATTAGAAAAATATCACGAGCCATATGCCATTTTTGATGATTACTATTGTGGTGCGATATGGTCAGCCACCGTATTACAGGAGCAAGGTGTTGCAGCCCTGCCCCGATTTGCTCCCTATGCCGCAAGTGACTACTGCGCCGATGTGTTGCGTCATATCAATCATCCGTTCGCATTAACACTGCTTATACGTGTAGCCGGGCATACTAAACGCTGTCACGATCGAATGACGAAAGCCTGCGCTGCGTTCCCACACGCAGCACTGGCAGCACTGGCGGAACTTCTAGTGCAAAAAGAAGAGAATAGTTGGCGCATTATGCTAATGACGATGCTTATCTCGCAACCGACACTAGCAGAACAGGTCATTCCCTGGCTTTCGACACCCGCAGTTGCAGTGCTGAAATCATGCCAGCAACAACTGACACAGCCCTCAAACCATGCCAGCGCCGATCTACTGCCGGCCATAGTAGTCTCCCCACCATGGCTTTCGAAAAAGAAAAAATCGTCGATTCCGGTGCTTGATTTAGCACCGCTCAACCTCGAATCCATATGCACAATAACCGACACAGAAGCTAAAGAGTTTCAAACTCATTGGGACTGGGAACCGCATAAGCCAGGTGAAGGTGCTAAAAATTTCCTTTACTCGCTGGGGTATCGCCGCTGGGATTTTGACACATATAAATATATCGGCGCTTCTGACTCGGCAATTGACGCATGGGAACGTGAGGACTTCGCGACACTCATCCAAATGTTTAAAGCCCACCATGCACCGTATCAGGGGGAGTGGCATCTCAACTCACTTCCCTTTTTACCTATGCAAAAAGCGATTAAGCTATGGGAATTTCTCAGCAAAGAGCCGCATACCGCGATAAAACCAGTCATGCTTTATTTGCGACTGGCAGGTATGAGTGGTTTTCTACACTCGTTTTCACGCTACCCTCAAGAAGGTTTTGCGGTTGCTAATTATTTTGCCGCAACGGAACTGGCTCCTGCCGTCGCCCGCGCCTTCAACAAACTCAAAACATTACGACAAGACGCCAGTAGCTGGCTGCTGAAATACCCGGAACACGCCATTACCGGCCTGCTGCCTGCAGCGCTCGGCAAAACCGGTGAAGCACAGGACAACGCCCGTGCTGCCTTGCGTATGCTTACCGAAAACGGTCATCAGCCATTGCTGCAAGAAATCGCCCGGCGTTATAACCAGCCGGAAGTAACCGATGCGGTGAACGCTCTACTTGCGCTCGATCCCTTAGATAATCACCCGACAAAAATCCCCACTCTTCCGACCTTTTATCAGCCATCGCTCTGGACGCGCCCGTTATTAAAAGCAAACGCCCAATCACTGCCTGATAGCGCACTCCTCCACCTCGGTGAAATGCTCCGCTTCCCTCAGGAAGAGGCACTGTATCCAGGATTATTGCAGGTGAAAGATGCCTGTACCACCGACTCACTGGCTGAATTTGCCTGGGATCTGTTTACCGCCTGGCAGACCGCTGGCGCGCCGTCGAAAGAGAGTTGGGCGTTCACTGCGTTAGGCGTTCTCGGTAACGATGACACCGCCCGCAAACTGACGCCATTAATCCGTGCCAGGCCTGGCGAATCCCAGCATAAACGTGCCACCGTTGGGTTGGATATCCTCGCCGCTATCGGTAGTGATATCGCCCTGATGCAGCTTAACGGCATCGCCCAGAAACTGAAATTCAAAGCATTACAGGAGCGGGCAAAAGAAAAAATAGCCAACATTGCCGAGAGCCGCGAACTCACGGTGGCGGAGCTTGAAGATCGGTTAGCACCGGATCTCGGTCTGGATGATAACGGTTCGTTGCTGCTGGATTTCGGCCCACGCCAGTTCACCGTCAGCTTTGATGAAACCTTAAAACCGTTTGTGCGTGACGCTTCCGGCAGTCGTCTGAAAGACCTGCCCAAACCAAACAAAAACGATGATGAATCACAGGCGAACAATGCTGTTAACCGCTACAAATTGCTGAAAAAAGATGCGCGTACCGTCGCCGCCCAGCAGGTAGCAAGGCTGGAATCCGCCATGTGCCTGCGTCGCCGCTGGTCACCGGAAAACTTTCAGCTCTTCCTGGTTGAGCATCCGCTGGTCCGCCACTTAACCCGCCGTCTGATTTGGGGCGTTTATAGCGCCGAAAACCAGCTACTGGCTTGCTTTCGCGTAGCGGAAGATAACAGCTACAGCACCGCTGACGATGATCTTTTCACCCTGCCGGAAGGCGATATCTCTATTGGTATTCCTCACGTTCTGGAAATATCACCGACGGATGCTGCCGCCTTCGGGCAGCTTTTTGCCGACTACGAACTGTTACCACCGTTCCGCCAGCTTGATCGTAACAGTTACGCGCTGACAGAAGCCGAGCGCAATGCCAGCGAACTGACACGCTGGGCAGGCAGAAAATGCCCGAGTGGTCGGGTAATGGGGCTGGCAAATAAAGGCTGGATGCGTGGTGAACCGCAGGACGGTGGCTGGATCGGCTGGATGATCAAACCTCTGGGCCGCCGGTCGTTAATCATGGAAATCGATGAAGGTTTTGCGGTCGGCATGTCGCCAGCCGAACTCAGTGCCGAGCAACTCTTAAGCAAGCTGTGGCTATGGGAAGGCAAAGCGGAAAGCTATGGCTGGGGGAGTAATTCAACACAGGAAGCGCAGTTCTCCGTACTCGATGCCATCACCGCCAGCGAGCTAATTAACGATATTGAAGCCCTGTTTGAATAAGGAAAGAGCATGGACAAGGAATTACCGTGGCTGGCGGATAACGCCCAACTGGAACTGAAATATAAAAAAGGCAAAACACCACTCAGCCATCGCAATTGGCCAGGCGAACCGGTACCTGTTATCACTGAAAACATCATTCAGACACTGGGTGATGAATTGCTACAAAAAGCAGAGAAGAAAAAAAACATTGTCTGGCGTTATGAAAACTTTTCACTGGAGTGGCAGTCCGCCATCACGCAGGCCATCAACTTGATCGGCGAACACAAACCCTCAATCACGGCCCGGACAATGGCGGCGCTAGCCTGTATCGCGCAAAATGATAGCCAACAGTTGCTCGACGAAATCGTCCAACAAGAGGGGCTGGAATATGCAACTGAGGTGGTGATTGCACGCCAGTTTATTGTACGGTGTTATGAGAGTGATCCTCTGGTAGTAACATTGCAATATCAGAACGAGGACTATGGCTATGGTTATCGCTCAGAAACCTATAACGAATTCGATCTCCGATTGCGTAAGCATCTCTCTCTGGCAGAGGAAAGCTGCTGGCAGCGTTGCGCCGACAAACTCATTGCCGCACTGCCAGGAATAACCAAAGTTCGCCGCCCTTTTATTGCGCTGAACCTCCCGGAAAAACCCGAAATCGCCAACGAGCTGGTAAGCCTTGAATGTTCGCAAACTCATTTTCGCTCAAAAGAGTGGTTAAAAGTTGTTGCTGATGACCCTAAGGCGGTGAAAGAACTCGCACGTTACTGGAGCCAGGATATATTTAGCGATCGAGAAGCCAGCTACATGTCGCATGAAAACCACTTCGGTTACGCGGCCTGCGCTGCCCTTTTGCGCGAACAAGGACTGGCAGCCGTTCCGCGCCTCGCAATGTATGCACATAAAGAAGATTGCGGCAGTCTGCTGGTACAAATTAACCATCCGCAAGTCATCCGCACCTTGCTACTGGTGGCTGATAAAAACAAACCCAGCCTGCAACGTGTGGCTAAATACAGTAAAAACTTCCCCCATGCGACGCTCGCCGCACTGGCAGAACTGCTGGCGTTAAAAGCCCCCCCTGCGCGCCCTGGTTATCCCATCATCGAAGACAAAAAGCTGCCTGCACAGCAAAAAGCACGTGATGAATACTGGCATACGCTGTTACAAACGCTGATGGCATCGCAGCCACAACTGTCAGAAGAGGTGATGCCGTGCTTAAGTACACAAGCCCAGGCAGTGGTGAATGGTTATTTATCGGCATCGCCAAAACTTGCTTTCGAGAGTACTCATAGCAACGACCTGCCAGAAATACTTGTTTCTCCACCGTGGCGAGGTAAGAAAAAAACGGCATTGCTGCGCCTTGATTTAGTGCCTCTTGAATTAGCGCCCAAAGCCCGCTGGCAACCAGGCGAACGAGAGAGACTTGCCGCCACAGAGTCTGCCCGTTATTTCAGCACGGGATCTTTTACGGAACGCATGGAACGAAAAAGTGGTCGAGTTGTACTACAGGAGCTAGGTTTTGGGGATGATGTATGGCTGTTCCGGAATTATATACTGCCCGGCAAACTGGATGCGGCGCGCAAATCATTAGTGGGTCAGTGGCATTACTCCCCGCGCAGAGTAGAGGAAATCAACAATGGCTGGCACTCCACGGAAGCAAAATCAGCCGAACAGGCGCTTCGTTCCGGCGACGTTGAAGCGTTAATTAACACCTGGGAAAATGATAGCTACTCGCATTATCGTCAGGAAAAGAGTGTCTGGAACCTGTATTTATTGGCACAGTTGCCGCGTGAGATGGCTTTGACTTTCTGGCTGCGTATCAATGAGAAAAAGCATCTGTTCGCGGGTGAGGACTATTTTCTCAGTATCCTCGGGTTGGATACATTACCTGGCCTGTTATTGGCTTTTTCACATCATCCAAAAGAAACATTTCCGTTAATTTTAAATTTCGGCGCAACAGAACTGGCCCTGCCCGTTGCCCGCGTCTGGCGACGTTTCACGGCGCAGCGTGATCTGGCTCGCCAGTGGATTTTACAATGGCCGGAACATACGGCTACTGCACTTATCCCTCTTGTCTTTACAAAACCCAGCGATAATAGCGAAGCTGCATTACTTGCCCTGCGTTTACTGTATGAACAAGGGCATGGCGAATTACTGCAAACCGTGGCAAACCGCTGGCAGCGTACAGATGTATGGCCTGCCCTGGAGCAATTACTTAAACTGGGTCCAATAGAAATTTACCCGGCACGTATTCCAAAAGCTCCTGATTTCTGGCATCCGGCAATGTGGTCCAGGCCGCGCCTTATCAAGAATAATCAGCCTGTTACCGATGACGCTCTGGAAATTATCGGCGAAATGCTGCGCTTTACCCAGGGCGGACGTTTTTATGGCGGACTGGAACAGCTGAAAACGTTTTGCCAGCCGCAAACGCTGGCAGCTTTTGCCTGGGATCTCTTCACCGCGTGGCAACAAGCTGGAGCCCCCGCAAAAGACAACTGGGCATTTCTGGCGTTAAGTCTCTTTGGTGACGAAAGCACGGCTCGGGATCTGACGACACAGATCCTCGCCTGGCCACAAGAAGGCAAATCTGCCCGTGCTGTCAGTGGCCTGAACATCCTTACCCTGATGAATAATGATATGGCGCTGATACAGCTGCACCATATATCCCAACGGGCGAAATCCCGCTCCTTACGTGATAACGCGGCGGAATTTCTTCAGGTGGTCGCAGAAAATCGCGGGCTAAGCCAGGAAGAGTTAGCGGACAGATTAGTCCCAACATTGGGCCTTGATGATCCGCAGGCGTTGAGTTTTGATTTTGGTCCCCGGCAGTTTACCGTTCGCTTCGATGAAAACCTCAACCCGGTTATCTACGATCAACAAAACGTTCGCCAGAAAAGTGTTCCCCGGTTGCGCGCCGATGACGATCAACTGAAAGCGCCCGAGGCACTGGCCCGACTAAAAGGGCTAAAAAAAGATGCCACTCAGGTGAGCAAAAACCTGCTCCCACGTCTTGAAGCAGCCCTACGTATCACCCGCCGCTGGTCGCTTGCAGATTTTCATTCTCTGTTTGTTAATCATCCCTTTACCCGCCTGGTTACCCAGCGATTAATATGGGGGGTTTATCCGGCAAATGAACCGCGTCATTTACTCAACGCCTTTCGTGTGGCCGCAGAGGGGGAGTTCTGCAATGCACAAGATGAGCCCATTGACCTGCCTGCGGATGCTCTGATTGGCATTGCCCACCCGTTAGAAATGGCAGCAGAAATGCGCAGTGAATTTGCACAGCTTTTTGCCGATTACGAAATTATGCCGCCTTTTCGCCAGTTGGCGCGGCGCACGGTGCTGCTCACACCTGACGAGTCAGCCAGTAACAGCCTGACTCGCTGGGAAGGTAAATCCGCTACCGTTGGGCAACTTATGGGAATGCGATACAAAGGCTGGGAGTCAGGCTATGAGGACGCATTTGTCTATGACTTAGGTGCGTACCGGCTGGTCCTTAAGTTTTCACCCGGTTTTAACCACTACAATGTTGATAGTAAAGCGCTAATGAGCTTCCGTTCTCTTCGGGTTTACCGTGACAATAAATCCGTCACTTTTGCCGAACTTGATGTGTTTGATTTGAGTGAGGCATTAAGCGCACCTGACGTCATTTTCCATTAAAACACAGCGGGCAGTGATGCAACTGCCCGTTATCAACACGACCTACCAGCGGGGGAAGCGATGATCGTGCAAAAAGAGCTGGTTGCTATTTACGATTATGAGATCCCTGTACCTGAAGAGCCGTTTTCCTTCAGACTTGAAATCCATAAATGCTCTGAATTATTTACAGGTTCCGTCTATCGACTGGAGCGATTCCGGCTACATCCAACATTTCATCAACGTGATCGAGAAGATGCCGACCACTAATAAATGATGCGTTGATTTATATAAGAGATGAGTTTATTGATGAGCGGAAATTACGAGGTGAATCACATGAAACAGTAATAGCAATTTTTAATTGTGAACTACAGAATATATTCAACCAAGAAATAGAATAATATACTCACCATACTTCAAGTCGCAGCACATGCAACTTGAAGTATGGCGAGTAAAGCTTTATTAAAGGGGGAAACGGTATTCCCCCTTAGATGCGTTTCAATTTGCCCGTTACTTCAACAAATCAATCAACCGTAACAGAGCCACTAATAGCTCCAGTACAGCAATGAGCACGGTTAACTTTTGTGTCAGCGTGTCCATCCGCTCTCCTTATTAAGGAGCGCAACACCAGCACCTTACCCTTACACTGCCTGTCGATACTGGTTTACGTATGTTGGACCACGATGTTGCACTCCGGATCAGGGCACCACCTGCAGCACCACCCGTCCGGTAGCCAGGACTTGAAATGGGTTCGATCCGGCGCAACCTCCCAACAGTCAGGATTATAAATCTCATTATCTTAATTGCAACGGGGTCCAGCGGTGGTTATAATTCGTTCGTTGGAACACGATGTTGCACAGGCTGCGGTGTTAGGCCTGAAAGTAGTAAATAAAAGAACCTGCCTCACCAGCAGGTTTTTTTATTTACTGTGATCTGCTTTCCAGATATTTCCCGCTCAAACAACTAATGCGCCAAACATTTATTGCGCGTAAAATATCGTTTATTTCATTAATACATTTCAGGGATGAATATATGTCACCGCAGAATAATCACCTGCAGCGTCCGCCTGCTGCTGTGTTATACGCCGTTGAACTGGCAAAATTAAAACAAAATGATAACGCACCTTGCCCGCCCGGTTGGCAGTTAAGTTTGCCTGCGGCCCGTGCTTTTATCCTTGGCGACGAAGCGCAAAATATTCGCCGTAAAGTGGTGATTAGTCCCTCTGCTGTCGAACGCATGTTAGTCACTCTTGCCACCGGGCGCGGTTTGATGTTGGTGGGGGAACCGGGTACCGCAAAATCTCTCCTGTCTGAATTACTGGCAACCGCTATTAGCGGCGATGCCGGGTTAACCATCCAGGGCGGCGCATCTACCACCGAAGATCAAATCAAGTACGGCTGGAACTACGCCCTGCTTATCAATCATGGTCCGTCAACGGAAGCGCTGGTCCCTGCCCCGCTTTACCTGGGAATGCGCGACGGCAAAATCGTCCGTTTTGAAGAGATAACGCGTACTCCACTGGAAGTACAAGACTGTTTATTAGGTATGCTTTCTGACAGGGTGATGACGGTGCCGGAACTCACTGGTGAAGCCAGTCAGCTCTATGCGCGGGAAGGCTTTAATATTATTGCCACTGCCAATACCCGCGATCGCGGCGTCAATGAAATGAGTTCTGCGCTAAAGCGTCGCTTCGATTTTGAAACTGTCTTTCCGATTATGGATTTCGCCCAGGAGCTGGAGCTTGTCGCCAGTGCTTCGGCGCGTTTGCTAGCCCATAGCGGCATTCCGCATAAAGTGCCTGACGCGGTACTGGAGTTACTGGTCCGCACCTTTCGCGATCTGCGTGCCAACGGCGAAAAGAAAACGTCAATGGATACACTAACAGCGATTATGTCCACCGCTGAAGCTGTGAACGTGGCCCACGCGGTGGGCGTCCGCGCCTGGTTTTTAGCGAATCGAGCAGGTGAGCCAGCCGATCTGGTGGACTGTATTGCCGGAACCATCGTCAAAGATAACGAAGAAGATCGCGCGCGCCTGCGCCGTTACTTCGAACAGCGTGTCGCCACACATAAAGAAGCTCACTGGCAGGCTTATTATCAAGCCCGCCACCGCCTGCCGTGAGGAAAGATGCATGAGCGAGCCGTTAATTGTCGGCATCCGGCATCATAGTCCGGCCTGCGCCCGGCTGGTGAAATCGTTAATCGAAAGCCAGCGGCCACGATACGTATTGATTGAAGGCCCGGCTGATTTTAATGACCGGGTAGACGAACTGTTTTTAGCCCACCAGCTTCCGGTAGCTATTTACAGTTATTGCCAGTATCAGGACGGTGCGGCCCCCGGGCGTGGTGCCTGGACGCCATTTGCTGAATTTTCGCCGGAGTGGCAGGCACTACAAGCCGCACGTCGTATTCAGGCACAAACTTACTTCATCGATTTGCCTTGCTGGGCGCAGAGTGAAGAAGAAGACGATTCGCCTGATACACAAGATGAAAGCCAGACCTTACTGCTGCGTGCCACCTGCATGGATAACAGCGATACCCTGTGGGATCACTTATTCGAAGATGAAAGCCAGCAAACTGCATTACCCTCTGCGCTGGCGCACTATTTTGCCCAACTGCGGGGCAATTCCCCCGTAGATGTTCTCAATCGTCAGCGCGAAGCCTTTATGGCTCGCTGGATTACATGGGCGATGCAGCAAAACAATGGCGACGTGTTAGTCGTCTGCGGCGGCTGGCACGCTCCTGCACTGGCAAAAATGTGGCGCGAATGCCCGCAGGAAATTAACAAGCCAGAATTGCCCTCGCTGGCAGATGCCGTTACTGGTTGTTATCTCACACCCTACAGTGAAAAGCGCCTTGATGTGCTGGCAGGATACCTTTCCGGAATGCCTGCCCCGGTCTGGCAAAACTGGTGCTGGCAGTGTGGCTTACAGCAGGCAGGTGAACAGCTGCTGAAAACGGTTCTTACCCGTTTGCGCCAGCACAAATTGCCCGCTTCTACCGCTGATATGGCTGCTGCTCATCTGCATGCTATGGCGCTGGCACAGTTGCGCGGCCATACACTACCTCTACGCACTGACTGGCTGGATGCCATAGCTGGTTCGCTGATTAAAGAAGCCCTGAATGCGCCGTTGCCGTGGAGCTACCGCGGAGTCATTAATCCCGATACCGATCCGATTCTGGTAACGTTGATAGACACATTAGCGGGTGACGGATTCGGTAAACTTGCCCCTTCTACACCACAACCGCCTCTGCCAAAAGATGTCACCTGCGAACTGGAACGTACCGGAATCTCTCTTCCGGCGGAGCTTACCTTAAATCGCTTTACCCCCGATGGACTGGCGCAAAGTCAGGTGTTACATCGGTTGGCAATACTGGAGATCCCAGGGGTTGTGCGCCAGCAGGGAAGTACGCTGACACTTGCAGGCAACGGTGAAGAATGCTGGAAATTAACCCGCCCGCTTAGCCAGCATGCGGCATTGATTGAGGCCGCCTGCTTTGGTGCTACACTCCAGGAAGCCGCACGCCATAAATTAGAAGCCGATATGCTGGACGCGGGTGGAATCGGCTGTATCACCACATGTCTTAGCCAGGCAGCGTTAGCGGGTCTGGCGTCTTTCAGTCAACAATTACTGGAACAACTCACATTATTAATCGCCCAGGAAAATCAATTCGCCGAAATGGGCCAGGCGCTGGAAGTGCTATATGCCTTATGGCGGCTGGATGAAATTAGCGGTATGCAAGGCGCGCAGATATTACAAACGACATTATGCGCGGCTATCGATCGCACACTCTGGCTATGTGAATCCAACGGCAGACCGGATGAAAAGGAGTTTCACGCTCACCTGCATAGCTGGCAGGCGCTTTGCCATATCCTGCGCGATCTACATAGCGGCGTTAATTTACCCGGCGTTTCGCTTTCTGCGGCGGTAGCCTTACTGGAGCGCCGCAGTCAGGCGATTCATGCCCCGGCGCTGGATCGCGGCGCGACTCTTGGCGCACTGATGCGTCTGGAACATCCCAACGCCAGTGCCGAAGCGGCGCTGACGATGCTGGCGCAGTTATCCCCGGCACAATCCGGCGAGGCGCTGCACGGTTTGCTGGCATTAGCCCGTCATCAACTGGCCTGTCAGCCGGTATTTATCGCCGGTTTCAGCAGTCATTTAAATCAACTGAGTGATGCCGATTTTATCAATGTCCTGCCCGATTTACGCGCGGCGATGGCCTGGCTACCACCACGAGAACGCGGGACGCTGGCGCATCAGGTGCTTGAGCATTACCAGCTCACACAGCTTCCCGTTTCAGCGCTGCAAATGCCGTTGCATTGTCCACCACAAGCCATTGCACATCATCAACAACTCGAACAGCAGGCACTGGCATCGCTGCAACACTGGGGAGTTTTCCATGTCTGAACTGAACGATCTTCTGACCACCCGTGAGCTACAACGCTGGCGATTAATTCTTGGCGAAGCGGCAGAAACGACCCTTTGTGGGCTGGATGACAACGCCCGGCAGATAGACCACGCGCTGGAGTGGCTGTATGGGCGCGATCCTGAACGGCTCCAGCGTGGTGAACGTTACGGTGGATTAGGTCGTTCAAATCTCACCACCCCTGAGTGGATTAACAGCATTCACACGCTGTTTCCGCAACAGGTGATTGAGCGGCTGGAAAGCGATGCCGTGCTGCGCTACGGCATTGAAGATGTGATGACGAATCTCGACGTGCTGGAACGTATGCAGCCTTCTGAAAGGCTGCTACGCGCCGTTTTGCACACCAAACATCTGATGAATCCCGAAGTACTGGCTGCCGCCCGCCGGATAGTGCACCAGGTTGTGGAAGAAATTATGGCTCGACTGGCAAAGGAAGTTCGTCAGGCTTTTTCTGGAGTACGCGATCGCCGTCGCCGCTCATTTATTTCACTGGCGCGAAACTTTGATTTCAAAAGTACTCTGCGCGCCAACCTGCAACACTGGCACCCGCAACACGGCAAGTTGTATATCGAATCCCCCCGCTTTAACAGCCGCATTAAACGCCATAGCGAACAATGGCAACTGGTCCTACTGGTTGATCAAAGCGGATCGATGGTTGATTCGGTGATCCACTCCGCAGTGATGGCGGCCTGTTTATGGCAGTTACCCGGCATTCGTACCCATCTGGTCGCTTTTGACACCAGCGTGGTTGATCTCACGGCAGACGTTGCCGATCCGGTAGAGTTATTAATGAAAGTACAACTGGGCGGCGGGACCAATATCGCCAGTGCCGTGGAGTATGGTCGGCAACTTATTGAACAACCTGCAAAAAGTGTCATTATTCTCGTGAGCGATTTTTATGAAGGTGGGTCATCATCATTGCTGACGCATCAGGTGAAAAAGTGTGTCCAGAGCGGCATCAAAGTGCTGGGGCTGGCAGCGCTCGACAGCACCGCAACGCCTTGCTATGACCGCGATATGGCCCAGGCGCTGGTTAATGTCGGCGCACAAATAGCCGCAATGACACCGGGCGAGCTGGCTTCCTGGCTTGCGGAGAATCTTCAGTCATGAATTCACTACGTCCGGAATTATTAGAACTGACACCACAGGCACTGACGGCGTTAAGCAATGCCGGTTTTGTTAAGCGCAGCCTTAAGGAACTGGAAAATGGCAACGTCCCGGAAATCAGTCATGAGAACGGCGCTTTAATCGCCACCTTCAGTGACGGTGTCCGTACCCAGCTGGCGAACGGCCAGGCACTGAAAGAGGCTCAGTGCACCTGCGGGGCCAGCGGCATGTGCCGTCATCGCGTGATGCTGGTGTTAAGTTATCAACGACTTTGTGCCACCGCCCAGCCTACGGAAAAAAAAGAAGAAGAGTGGGATCCGGCAATCTGGCTGAAAGAACTGGCTAACCTGCCCGATGCCACCCGCAAACGCGCGCAGGCGCTGGTCGCTAAAGGCATCACCATTGAGTTGTTCTGTGCGCCTGGCGAAATTCCCTCTGCCCGATTACCGATGAGCGATGTGCGTTTTTATTCCCGCAGCAGCATTCGCTTCGCACGCTGTGATTGCATTGAAGGCACACTTTGCGAACATGTCGTACTGGCTGTGCAGGCCTTCGTCGAGGCCAAAACTCAGCAAGCGGAATTTACTCATTTAATCTGGCAGATGCGCAGTGAACACGTGACATCATCTGATGATCCGTTTGCCAGCGAAGAAGGCAAAACGTGTCGTCAATATGTTCAGCAATTAAGCCAGGCATTATGGCTGGGCGGGATAAGCCAACCGCCAATCCATTACGAGGCCGCTTTCAGTCGCGCGCAGCAAGCGGCGGAACGTTGCAACTGGCGATGGGTGAGTGAATCGCTACGGCAATTGCGCGCCAGCGTTGATGCCTTCCACGCCCGCGCCAGCCACTACCATGCCGGAGAATGCTTACGTCAGCTTGCGGCATTAAACAGTCGATTAAATTGCGTACAAGAGATGGCGCGACGCGACAGTATCGGTGAAGTTCCTCCCATGCCGTGGCGCACGGTCGTTGGCGCTGGTATTGCCGGAGAAGCAAAACTTGATCATCTGCGGCTGGTGTCTTTAGGTATGCGTTGCTGGCAGGATATTGAGCAGTATGGTTTACGCATCTGGTTTACCGATCCCGACACAGGAAGTATTTTGCATCTTTCGCGTAGTTGGCAGAGAAGCGAACAGGAAAACTCACCGGCAGCGACGCGTCGGCTGTTTAGTTTTCAGGCTGGCGCACTGGCAGGTGGGCAAATTGTTTCACAAGCTGCAAAACGCAGTGCCGATGGCGAGCTGCTGTTAGCGACCCGTAACCGCTTGAGTAGTGTTGTTCCACTGTCGCCAGACGCCTGGCAAATGTTGAGCGCACCGTTGCGCCAGCCGGGCATTGTGGCTTTGCGGGAATATTTACGCCAGCGTCCCCCCGCCTGCATACGACCAATCAACCAGGTCGATAACTTATTTATTCTGCCGATAGCGGAGTGTATTTCGCTCGGTTGGGATAGCAGCCGCCAGACGCTGGATGCGCAGGTAATCAGCGGCGAAGGGGAAGATAATGTGCTGACGTTATCCCTTCCGGCATCTGCCTGTTCTCCTTTTGCCGTTGAACGCATGGCGGCGCTTTTGCAACAAACAGACGACCCCGTGAGTCTGGTTTCTGGCTTTGTCAGTTTTGTAGAGGGGCAATTGACACTGGAACCACGGGTGATGATGACAAAAACCCGCGCCTGGGCGCTGGACGCAGAAACTGCGCCTGTGGCACCGCTACCTTCTGCCAGCGTTCTGCCTGTGCCGCCTACCGCTCATCAGTTGCTGATGCGCTGCCAGGCGTTACTTATTCAACTGCTCCATAACGGCTGGCGCTATCAGGAACAGAGTGCTATTGGTGAGGCAGAGTTGCTGGCGAATGACCTCACCGCGGTGGGTTTTTATCGGCTGGCACATGTGTTGGGACAATTTCGTAATACAGAAAGCGAGGCACGGGTAGAAGCAATGAATAACGGTGTTTTGCTTTGCGAACAATTATTCCCCATGCTTCAGCAACAAGGATGAAATAGTGCTTTTTATTAAGAGTTCTACTCCTGTTCCGGACTGCTCACGCCACAGTATTAGGCATATCCTATATAGCCCCTGGTGAGAGTCACCAGTTCCTTGATTAAATAAAATGGAGTTTTACATGAAGGCTTTCAATAAGCTGTTTTCCCTTGTTGTTGCATCTGTTCTGGTTTTCTCTCTTGCTGGCTGCGGTGACAAAGAAGAATCAAAGAAATTCAGCGCCAATCTGAACGGCACTGAAATTGCCATTACCTATGTCTACAAAGGTGACAAGGTGCTTAAGCAATCTTCTGAAACCAAAATTCAATTTGCCTCCATTGGTGCAACCACCAAAGAAGATGCCGCCAGGACACTTGAGCCGTTAAGCGCCAAATACAAAAACATCGCGGGTGTTGAAGAAAAATTAACCTATACCGATACCTACGCGCAGGAAAACGTGACTATTGATATGGAAAAAGTGGATTTTAAAGCCCTGCAGGGTATTTCAGGAATCAATGTTTCTGCTGAAGATGCCAAAAAAGGTATCACTATGGCGCAAATGGAACTGGTGATGAAAGCCGCTGGTTTTAAAGAAGTGAAATAATCTGTCGGCGGCCATGTTTCGCATGGCCGCCATACCCGTCTTAGCTTTTCTTCACATGCTGGCGCGCTGCCAGTCCACGCAGAAAATAACGTAAAAATTGATCGCCGCATTCGCGGAAGTTTTTATGATCCGGTGCACGCATCATCGCCGTAATTTCCGGCATCGAAACGCGGAACTGCTGTTCGGTGAGGATTGCCAGAATGTCATCGGTTTTAAGCGAAAACGCGATGCGTAATTTTTTCAGCACGATGTTGTTATTAATGCGACGTTCCGGCTCCAGTGCCGGAGCAGACTCATCCTTGCCGCGTTTTTCATAAATCAGGCCATTGAGGAATGAAGACAAAACAATGTCCGGACAACGCTGAAAACCCTCTTCGTCTTCTTTACGTAGCCAGACGGCGATCTGTTCCGCGGTGGCTTCGACATTACCCAGCGCCAGAATACGCACCAGGTCATTATTATTGGCTTTCAAAATGTAGCGCACGCTGCGCAGAATATCGTTACTTAGCATGAGGCCTTCAGGTGTTGATGAGGCAAAAAGCCATTTTAGCAGTCTTTTACAGGCCAATCGCCTCTTTTAAGCTTTTCAGATAACGGCGGCTGACCGGCACGGTTAAGCCATTACGCAAAATCAACTCGGCCTGGCCGTTATCTTCCAGACGGATCTCCTGTAAATGCGCGAGGTTAACCAGATACTGACGATGGCAGCGCAGTAATGGTGTACGACTTTCCAGGGTACGTAATGTCAGTTCGGTAAAGCCCTCTTTCCCTTCGTGACTGGTAACGTAGACACCGCTCATCCGACTGCTGACAAATGCCACATCTTTCATTTGCAGCAAATAAATCCGACTATGCCCCGTACAAGGGATAAATTTCAGCGCCTGTTGATTTTCTGGTAACAGCGAAACATCCTGCTTGCTGCGCTCCTGACGCAATCGCGCCAGCGTTTTCTCCAGTCGCGCTTCATCAATTGGCTTCAGCAGATAATCAAAGGCATGTTCTTCAAAGGCTTTAATGGCGTATTCGTCAAACGCGGTGAGAAAAACAATATACGGGCGATGTTCCGGGTCAAGCATCCCCACCATTTCCAGACCACTGATGCGCGGCATCTGGATATCGAGAAACAGCACATCCGGGCGCAGTTTATGCACCGCGCCGATCCCTTCCACGGCGTTTGAACACTCTCCAACGATTTCAATATCGCTCTGCTCCTGCAAAAATACGCGCAGGTTCTCCCGTGCAAGCGGTTCATCATCGACAATTAAGACTTTAATCATGCCTCGTCCCTCCATGGTAGTCGTAACGTTATTCGGGTGTAACTATCAGGCTCACAGGCGACGCTTATCCCATAGTCATCGCCAAACCGTTCACGTAAACGCTTATCCACCAGATTCATCCCCAGCCCACTGGCATTGGTTACCGGTTGATACAAACCGGCATTGTCTTCGATCTCCAGCATCAAATGTTGCCCCTCACGTCGGGCGCTGATTGCCACTCGCCCTGTATCCAGCAGTTGTGATGTCCCATGTTTAATGGCGTTTTCCACTATCGGTTGCAGGGTAAACGCGGGCAATTGCTGCTGGGATAATTCTTGCGGAATAGCAATGTTGACCTGCAACCGCGACTGGAAGCGCGCCTTTTCAATTTGCAGATAAGCGTTCACATGTTCAATTTCGTCGGCGAGAGTAACAAACTCCGAAGGCCGCTTTAAGTTTTTGCGGAAAAAAGTGGAAAGATACTGCACCAGCTGGCTGGCCTGTTCGCTGTCGCGGCGGATCACCGCTTTAATGGTGTTAAGCGCATTAAACAAAAAATGGGGATTCACCTGGGCGTGAAGCAGTTTGATCTCTGACTGGGTGAGCATCGCTTTTTGCCGCTCATATTGCCCGGCGAGGATCTGCGCCGAAAGCAGTTGCGCAATCCCCTCGCCCAGCGTGCGGTTGATTGAACTGAATAAACGGTTTTTGGCCTCATACAATTTGATGGTACCCATCACTCGCTGATTTTCACCACGCAACGGAATGACCAGCGTCGACCCCAGTTTGCATTGCGGATGCAAAGAGCAACGGTAAGGCACTTCGTTGCCATCAGCGTAGACCACTTCACCGGTTTCAATCGCTTTTAAGGTATAAGTCGAAGAAATCGGTTTGCCGGGTAAATGGTGGTCGTCACCAATTCCGGTAAAGGCCAGCAATTTCTCTCGATCGGTAATCGCGACTGCACCAATATCCAGCTCCTGATACAGCACCTGTGCCACTTTCATGCTGTTCACTTCGTTAAACCCCTGGCGCAAAATGCCTTCCGTCGAGGCCGCCACTTTCAGCGCAGTGGCAGAAAAAGCCGAAGTGTATTTTTCAAACATCGCGCGTTTATCGAGCAATATACGCATAAACAGTGCCGCGCCGACGGTATTGGTGACCATCATTGGCGCAGCAATATTACTCACCAGACGCACCGCATCTTCATAAGGTCGGGCGATCGCCAGGATGATCAACATTTGCACCATTTCAGCGACGAACGTGACGGCACCGGCGGTAATGGGGTTAAAGACTTTATCAGTGCGCCCGCGACGGATCAGGATGCTGTGTACCAGGCCGCCGAGCAATCCTTCAACGATGGTCGAGATCATGCAACTTAGCGCGGTCATGCCCCCCATCGAATATCGATGTAACCCGCCGGTCAGACCAACCAGCCCACCGACGACCGGACCGCCGAGTAAGCCGCCCATTACCGCGCCTATCGCACGGGTATTGGCAATAGAATCGTCAATGTGCAACCCAAACCAGGTGCCCATGATGCAGAAGATGGAAAAGACGATGTAGCAGAGAAATTTATGCGGCAGACGAACCGTGACCTGCATTAACGGTATGAATAATGGCGTTTTACTCATTAACCACGCAATGACTAAAAAAACGCACATCTGCTGAAGCAGCAGCAACACCAGATTAAAATCGTACATACCCGCAAACCACACTTCCCTTTAAAATGCGTAACATACATTGCTTGCGTTTAACTTTCTTTGAACTCTTGCAGAAAAATGAGAATTCGTGAGTACGATCACTCAAAATCGCCTGGCAAAAATAAAATCACCCTATAGATGCACAAAAAACGGGCAAAACTACCTGGTTCGCAAAACTGCGTCTAAAGTTAAACCGGGACCTCGCGAGCAAGGGTGAGACGATGGCGCTTTACACAATTGGTGAAGTGGCGTTGCTTTGTGATATTAACCCTGTCACGTTACGCGCGTGGCAGAGGCGTTACGGATTGCTGAAACCGCAACGGACAGACGGCGGTCATCGGCTGTTCAACGATGCCGATATTGACCGGATCCGCGAGATCAAACGCTGGATCGACAACGGTGTGCAGGTCAGCAAAGTAAAAATGCTGCTCAGTAATGAAAATGTTGATGTGCAGAACGGCTGGCGCGATCAGCAAGAAACATTACTGACTTACCTGCAAAGCGGCAATCTGCATAGCCTGCGAACGTGGATCAAAGAGCGCGGTCAGGATTACCCCGCCCAGACACTCACCACACATCTGTTTATTCCTCTGCGCCGACGGCTTCAGTGCCAACAACCGACTCTCCAGACGCTGCTGGCGATCCTCGACGGCGTACTGATCAACTACATCTCTATTTGCCTGGCTTCGGCGCGCAAAAAACAGGGTAAAGATGCACTGGTGGTTGGCTGGAATATTCAGGATACCACTCGTCTGTGGCTGGAGGGCTGGATTGCCAGTCAACAAGGATGGCGCATTGATGTCCTCGCCCACTCGCTCAATCAACTACGCCCTGAACTGTTCGAAGGCCGTACATTGCTGGTGTGGTGCGGTGATAATCGAACCTCCGCCCAACAGCAGCAACTCACCAGTTGGCAAGAACAAGGCCATGATATTTTCCCACTCGGCATTTAATGATTCGTTAACAAATGCGCTTTACTGTACAATCCTTTCGTTAACATAAGGAGTGCATTATGCGCATAGCTAAAATTGGGGTCATCGCCCTGTTCCTGTTTATGGCGTTAGGCGGAATTGGTGGCGTCATGCTCGCAGGTTATACCTTTATTTTGCGTGCTGGCTGAACGCCTGCACCAGCCTTTCAAACAGGCGGTCTGCGATGATCGCCGCCAGTGCCACCAGTAACGCTCCCTGGATCACATACGCGGTATTAAATCCGCTAAGTCCGATGATGATGGGCGTACCCAGCGTGCTGGCCCCTACCGTTGAGGCGATCGTCGCCGTACCAATGTTGATAATCACCGAAGTTCGCACGCCAGCCAGAATCACCGGAGCCGCCAGCGGTAGCTCGACCTTACGCAGTCGCTGACCACGACTCATTCCCATACCTTTCGCAACTTCTGTCACGCTGGCATCAATCGCTCCCAGCCCGGCAAGTGTCGCCTGCAGGACGGGCAGCACGCCGTAAAGGATCAAGGCGATAATCGCTGGTTTCAGACCAAAGCCGATCACCGGAACGGCAATCGCCAGCACCGCGACGGGCGGAAAAGTCTGCCCAACGGCGGCAATAGTTTCCACCAGTGGGCGAAATTCCGCACCCCACGGGCGAGTGACAGCAATTCCGGCACCAGTACCAATGATCACCGCAAACAAACTCGAAATTCCCACCAGCCAGAAATGAGCCAGTGCCAGAGCTGCAAAACTCTCTTGCTGATAAACGGGTCGTGGCAGTTGTGGGAACAAGGCAGCAAACAGCGGCTGGCTATAAGGTAGCCAGAAAATCAGTGCCACAAACAAAGCAATGAGCCAGAACAGCGGATCGCGCAACATCTTCATACGCTTACGCCTCCTCCAGCAGATCCTGAAAATGCAGCGTGCCGCAAGGCTGGCCCTGCGTGTTCACCACCGGCAGCACCTCGCATCCCCGCGCGACAAACAGAGAAAGCGCATCGCGTAGCGTCATCCTTTCTTCCAGTGCCTCACCTTCAGCCCGTTCTTCACGGCGCACGTAATCTGCCACGCTACGTAACGAAAGCAGGCGTACACCCAGCTCACTACGACCAAAAAACTGGCGGACAAAATCATTCGCCGGATGAGTCAGCATCGCCAGAGGATTGCCCTGCTGCACGACTTCACCGTGATCCATCAATACCAGATGTTCTGCCAGCCGTAGCGCCTCATCAATATCATGAGTGACCAGCACAATGGTACGCCCCTGCAAACGGTGAATGCGCGTCATCTCTTGTTGCAACGCGCCGCGCGTTACCGGGTCCAGCGCGCCAAAAGGTTCATCCATCAGTAAGACTTGCGGATCGGCAGCCAGTGCGCGCGCCACTCCCACACGTTGCTGCTGACCACCGGAAAGCTGATGCGGATAACGCTCACGCAAATTTGGCTCCAGCCCCAGTAGCGCCATTAATTCGTCGATACGATCGTCGATCCGCGCCCGTGACCATTTTTGCAATTGCGGCACGGTGGCGATGTTTTGTGCCACGCTCCAGTGGGGAAACAGGCCAATAGATTGAATGGCATAGCCCATCCGGCGGCGCAACTCCAGTACTGGCAGCGAGCGAATTTCTTCTCCGGCAAAGCGGATCACCCCGCTGTCATGCTCCACCAGGCGGTTAATCATTTTCAGAGTGGTGGATTTACCGGAGCCTGATGTACCAATCAGCACCGAAAAACTCCCTTCCTGAAAATTGAGATTGAGATCGTTAACGGCTTTTTGTGCGCCGAACAGTTTGCTGACATGGCTAAATTCAATCATTACGTTTCACCTTCAGCAGTGCGATAAGCAAATCGAACAGCGCGTCGGTAAGCACCGCCAGAACAATTACCGGGATCACCCCCAGCAACACTAAATCAATGGCACTGCTTAGCAGCCCCTGGAAAACCAGCGCACCAAAACCGCCTGCGCCGATTAACGCCGCAATCACCGCCATGCCAACGGTTTGCACCATCACCACCCGCAGGCTGCGCAGAAATACCGGTAACGCCAGCGGTAACTGAACATGCAGGAAACGCTGCACCCCGCTCATCCCCATCGCTCTGGCGCTCTCCAGCACATCGCGCGGGATCTGGTTCAAGCCGACTACTACGCCGCGCACCAGCGGCAGCAAGGCATAGAGCACCAGCGCAATAAGTGCGGGTGTCATTCCGGTTCCTGCTATGCCGAGCGTTCCCAGCCACGGAAAGGCCGTAACCAGCGCGGCAAGCGGCGCAATCAGCAGGCCAAAGAGCGCTACCGAAGGCACGGTCTGAATGACATTCAGCAGAGAAAAAATCGCCCCCTGCCGCGCGGTGGAAAAGTAGCACCAGATGCCCAACGGCACACCAATCACTAACGCAGGCAGCACCGCACCAAACAGCAACGTCAGATGTTGTGCCAGCGCGTCGTCAAACACATCCTGACGGTTGGCGTATTCTTTCATTAACGAGAGATCGTTAAGCGTGCCGGAGTACAGCAACCACAGCGGAATAATGGCAATCTGCATATGCAACAACCAGCGCCACAGCGGATGCGTGGAGATTCGGCGGATGGCATCGCTACAGGCCAGCAGTGCCAGCGCCGCAGCCAGCCAGAAACCACTGCCGAGGCTGGTACGTGCCAGCGCACTGCCATTTTGCGCCAGTTGTGTCGCCGCCTTTCCAGCTCCCCACACCAGCAATACGAAGACGAATTGCGCCAGAATGAGTGCAAAAATGCTGCCTTTTTTAGCGGGAATAAAACAGGCTGTCAGCCAGGCGCAACCAACGCCCACCAGCATCCAGAGAGTTTGCGGCCACAGCTGCCAGAGATGACGCCCCTCACCCGAAACTAAACGATTAGGCGCGTAACTGATAAACGGCAGCGCCGCTGCGATTGCCGTCAGCAACAGCAGCAGCGCCAGAACAGGATTAATACGTAGATAAGTCACGGGAAATTACTTCGTCCACCCTTTTTGTTTCAGGTAGTCGGCAGCCACTTTTTTGGCATCCAGTCCTTCCACAGCAATGCTGGCATTCAGTTGCTGCAATGTTTTTTCATCGAGGCTGGCGAAGACTGGCTGGGGGGGGTGTGGGGGTTTTTGGGACTCTTTCAGCACCGACTCACGCACCACTGGTGCAGGCGCGTAGATAGGTTGCACGCCTTGCGGATCGCTTAAGGTTTGCAGCCCCAGCGCCGCGACCGGGCCGTCAGTGCCGTAAGCCATTGCGGCATTAACGCCAGAGGTTTGCTGGGCAGCGGCTTTGATCGTTACCGCCGTGTCGCCACCAGCCAGTGACAGCAACTGATCCTGACCGAGCTTAAAGCCATAGGCTTTTTCAAACGCGGGTAAGGCATCGGCGCGTTCAATAAACTCTGCCGAGGCTGCCAGTTTGAAGGTGCCGCCCTCTTGCAGATAACGACTCAGGTCGGCAAGCGAAGTGAGCTTGTTTTTCTCTGCCACATCCTGACGCACGGCGATGGTCCAGGTGTTATTTGCAGGTGCGGGCGTCAGCCAGATTAACTTGTTTTGCTCTGCATCGAGTTTTTTGACTTTCTCGTAACCTTGCTGCACGTTTTTCCACGCTGCATCGTTTTCATCTTTAAAGAAGAACGCCCCATTGCCGGTATATTCCGGATAGATATCCAGCTCGCCAGAAGTGATCGCGCCGCGCACCACAGGAGTCGTTCCAAGTTGCACTTTATTTACCGTAGGAACGCCGTGACTTTCCAGCACCTGCAAAATGATATTGCCGAGCAGCGCGCCTTCCGTATCGATTTTTGAACCAACCTTAACGGGGGAAGCTGCCTGTAGCGGCAGGCTCACGGCTGCCAACAAAACCAGTGAACCTGCCCAGACCTTTGAGAGTGGCATGATGCTTTCCTCATTCTTTTACTGTTGTTTTCAGCGAATTAAGAGAAAAGCATAGTTGATAATGACAGGGTTAGCCTGTCTGGGTGGATTCAGTTGCAGAATCAGATAAATACTTAAAAGGCATATTTTGCCCGGCGTTTCTTGCCGGATGCGGCGTAAACGCCTTATCCGGCCTACAAACATCGAAAATTACAACAACTCAAACTCGGCTTTCTTAACGCGTGCGGAATCAGTGCCGATAAAGACATTGAACTTGCCAGGCTCGGCGTCATATTTCATCTGTTGATTCCAGAACTTCAGCGCCTCAATATCAATCGGGAAGCTGACGGTCTGAGTTTCGCCCGGTTTCAGAGTGATTTTCTCAAAGCCTTTCAGCTGCTTCACCGGGCGACTCATGGAAGCCGTCACATCCTGCAAGTACATCTGTACTACCGTGGCCCCTTCGCGTTTACCGGTGTTCGTCACCAGCACGCTGGCCGTCACTTTGCCGTCACGCTTCATGGTCGGCGCAGAAAGTTTCACATCAGAGACGGTGAAAGTGGTATAGCTCAGACCATAGCCGAACGGATAAAGCGCCCCGTTAGCTTCATCAAAATAACGCGAAGTGTATTTGTTCGGCTTGTCGGCATTATACGGACGCCCGGTATTCAGATGGCTGTAGTACACCGGGATCTGCCCGACAGAACGCGGGAAGGACATCGGCAGCTTGCCGGACGGGTTATAATCGCCAAACAATACATCGGCAATTGCATTACCGCCTTCAGTCCCCGCAAACCAGGTTTCCAGAATCGCATCAGCCTGCTGATCTTCTTTCACCAGCGCCAGCGGACGCCCATTCATCAGCACCAGCACCAGCGGTTTACCGGTGGCTTTCAGCGCCGCAATCAAGTCACGTTGGCTTTGCGGAATAGTGATATCGGTACGACTGGAAGCTTCGTGCGCCATCCCCTGAGCTTCACCGACCACAGCCACCACCACATCAGATTGTTTCGCGGTTTGCACCGCTTCATCAATCATCTCTTGCGGCGAACGCGGATCGACTTTGACCGCTTCTTCATACTGATTCAGGAAATCGATAATGCCTTTGTCACTGGTAACGTTCGCCCCTTTGGCATACAGCACTTTACCGTTTTCACCGACGGCGTTTTTAATCCCGGTTAGCACAGTAACAGATTGATCGGCGACACCTGCTGCCGACCAGCTTCCCATCACGTCACGCTTGCTGTCTGCCAGCGGGCCAACCACCGCAATGGTTGCAGATTTTTTCAGCGGCAGCGTTTCGAGACGGTTTTTCAGCAACACCAGGCTTTCGCGCGCCACTTCACGCGCTTCTTTGCGGTGCAGGCGGCTTTCGGCATTGGTATCCACCGGGTCAGACTCTTTCGGCCCCAAATGGCTGTATGGATCGTTAAACAATCCCATATCATATTTAACGTTCAGTACATGGCGGGCAGCATCGTCCAGCTCTTCCATCGTCACTTTGCCGGATTTGATCAACCCAGGCAGATACTTCGAGTAATACTCGTCGCTCATGCTCATGTTGATTCCGGACTTCAGCGCCACGCGTACCGCATCCTCTGGGTCTGCCGCCGTGCCATGTTTAATCAGTTCTTTGATTGCGCCGTGATCGGAAACGGTGATGCCTTTAAAGCCCCACTGGTCGCGCAGAACATCTTTCAGCAGCCAGGAGTCGGAGGTGGCTGGCGTGCCGTTCAGCGAGTTCAGCGCCACCATCACCGCACCGCTGCCTGCATCCAGCCCCGCTTTGTACGGCGGCATATAGTCGTTAAACAGGCGCTGCGGACTCATATCGACGGTGTTGTACTCTTTACCGCCTTCTACCGCGCCGTATGCGGCAAAGTGTTTGACGCTGGTCATCACCGAGTAGCGATCTGCCGGGCTTTTACCCTGCATCGCTTCCACCATGGTTTTACCCATTATTGAGGTGAGATACGTATCTTCGCCAAAACCTTCGGAAGCACGTCCCCAGCGCGGATCGCGCGAGACATCGACCATCGGTGCCCAGGTCATATTCAGGCCATCATCTGCCGCTTCATAAGCAGAGACACGCCCGACTGTTTTCACCGCATCGAGGTTAAAAGACGAGGCCAGACCGAGACTAATCGGGAACACCGTGCGCTGACCGTGCAGCACGTCGTAAGCAAAGAAAAGAGGAATTTTCAGGCGGCTTAATTCCATCACCTGATCCTGCATGGCGCGGATATCCTGACGGGTTACGGTGTTGAAAATCGCCCCAACCTGACCGTCTTTGATCATCTCGCGGATCGCCTCTTTCGGGTTATCCGGGCCGACGCTGATTAAGCGCAGCTGACCAATTTTCTCATCAACTGTCATTTTCTTAAGCAGTTCGGTGACGAACGCATCCCGCGCTTCGGGCGTTAATGGATGGTTGCCGAATAAATCATCCGCCAGTGCTGGCTGCAGGGCCAGACTCACCGCGATTCCTACTGAACATAGCCATTTCATATGGATTTTTCTTCCTTTGTTGCCCGACGTGGCAGCGAAAATGGTGCAAAAACCGTAGTTTGCCATAAGCATGATGGAGAGAGAAAAAGAATGCTCAGTTTATTGTCTGAATTTTCAAAATATTCACTCGCTGAATTGTCATACAAGGCGCTATTCTAGTTTGTGATATTTTTTCGCCACCACAAGGAGTGGAAAATGTCTTCCATGACAACAACTGATAATAAAGCCTTTTTGAATGAACTTGCCCGTCTGGTCGGTCATTCACACCTGCTCACCGATCCCGCAAAAACGGCCCGCTATCGCAAGGGCTTCCGTTCTGGTCAGGGCGACGCGCTGGCTGTCGTTTTCCCTGGCTCACTACTGGAATTGTGGCGGGTGCTGAAAGCCTGCGTCACCGCTGACAAAATTATTCTGATGCAGGCGGCCAATACAGGCCTGACCGAAGGATCGACGCCAAACGGTAACGATTATGATCGCGATATCGTGATCATCAGCACCCTGCGTCTCGACAAGCTGCACGTTCTCGGCAAGGGCGAACAAGTGCTGGCCTATCCTGGCACCACGCTCTATTCACTGGAAAAAGCCCTCAAACCGCTGGGACGCGAACCGCACTCAGTGATTGGATCATCGTGTATAGGCGCATCGGTCATCGGCGGTATTTGTAACAACTCCGGCGGCTCGCTGGTGCAACGTGGCCCGGCGTATACCGAAATGTCATTATTCGCGCGTATAAATGAAGATGGCAAACTGACGCTGGTGAACCATCTGGGGATTGATCTGGGCGAAACGCCGGAGCAGATCCTTAGCAAGCTGGATGACGATCGCATCAAAGATGACGATGTGCGCCACGATGGTCGTCACGCCCACGATTATGACTATGTCCACCGCGTTCGTGATATTGAAGCCGACACGCCCGCACGTTATAACGCTGATCCGGATCGGTTATTTGAATCTTCTGGTTGCGCAGGGAAGCTGGCCGTCTTTGCGGTACGTCTTGATACCTTCGAAGCGGAAAAAAATCAGCAGGTGTTTTATATCGGCACCAACCAGCCAGAAGTGCTGACCGAAATTCGCCGTCATATTCTGGCTAATTTCGAAAATCTGCCGGTTGCCGGGGAATATATGCACCGGGATATCTACGATATTGCGGAAAAATACGGTAAAGACACCTTCCTGATGATTGATAAGTTAGGCACCGACAAGATGCCGTTCTTCTTTAATCTCAAGGGACGCACCGATGCGATGCTGGAGAAAGTAAAATTCTTCCGTCCGCATTTTACCGACCGTGCAATGCAAAAATTCGGTCACCTGTTCCCCAGCCATTTACCACCGCGTATGAAAAGCTGGCGCGATAAATACGAGCATCATCTGCTGTTAAAAATGGCGGGCGATGGCGTCGGTGAAGCAAAATCGTGGCTGGTGGATTATTTCAAACAGGCCGAGGGCGATTTCTTTGTCTGTACGCCGGAGGAAGGTAGCAAAGCGTTTTTACACCGTTTCGCCGCTGCGGGCGCAGCAATTCGTTATCAGGCTGTGCATTCCGATGAAGTCGAAGACATTCTGGCGCTGGATATCGCTCTGCGGCGTAACGACACCGAATGGTATGAGCATTTACCGCCGGAGATCGACAGCCAGCTGGTGCACAAGCTCTATTACGGCCATTTTATGTGCTATGTCTTCCATCAGGATTACATCGTGAAAAAAGGCGTGGATGTGCATGCGTTGAAAGAACAGATGCTGGAACTGCTTCAGCAGCGTGGCGCGCAATACCCTGCCGAACATAACGTCGGTCATTTGTATAAAGCACCGGAGACGTTGCAGAAGTTTTATCGCGAGAACGATCCGACCAACAGTATGAATCCGGGGATCGGTAAAACCAGTAAGCGGAAAAACTGGCAGGAAGTGGAGTAATAATTACGGATGGCAGAGTATCGCCATCCGTCATTCATTTAATCGTTCTGTGCCGTCTGCCCCGCCGCCGCCATTTGGGCGGCTTTTTGTTTTTTATAGCTCAACGCTGCTGCCGGAACAGGCATCACTTTACCGGTTTCAATCCAGGTACGCAGGCGGCTGGCATCGGCAAAATGGGTATATTTGCCAAACGCGTCCATCACTACCAGCGCCACCGGTTTATTATTGATAACCGTGCGCATCACCAGACAATGGCCCGCCGCATTGGTAAAACCGGTTTTGGTTAACTGAATATTCCAGTTATCACGATACACCAGATGGTTAGTATTGCGGAACGGCAGCGTATACGTCGGGTTAGAGAAGGTTGCCATATCTTCCCGGGTAGTACTTAACTGCCCGATCAACGGATATTGTTTGCTGGCAATGAGTAGTTTGGTTAAGTCACGGGCGGTTGAAACGTTATGCACCGACAATCCGGTTGGTTCAACAAAGCGCGTGTTGTTCATTCCGAGCGATTTCGCTTTCGCATTCATCGCCTTAATAAAGGCTTTGTAACCACCGGGATAATGGTGCGCAAGGCTTGCCGCCGCGCGGTTTTCTGAAGACATCAGCGCCAGCAACAGCATATCTTTACGGCTGATTTCGCTGTTCAGTCGTACGCGCGAATAGACCCCTTTCATCTCCGGCGTCTGGCTGATATCCACTTTTAGTTTTTCATCCAGCGGCAGTCGTGCATCCAGCACAACCATCGCGGTCATTAATTTGCTGATAGACGCAATCGGACGCACCAGATCCGGGTGGTTCGAATAGATCACTTTGTTGGTATTCAGATCAACAATCATCGCGCTACCGGAGGCAATTTCCGGTTGTGACGCGGTGGTAGCGGCTGGCCGTTTTTCACACGGC
>ERZ780058.127-NODE-127-length-19522-cov-3.82432_pt1 | contig 19522 bp, 19 predicted proteins | sample MGYA00511922_ERZ780058 | MGnify/ENA primary metagenome ERZ780058 (study PRJEB29588, sample SAMEA1970897) | human gut metagenome | biome: human gut; feature: human-associated habitat; material: faeces | place: Denmark | collected 2008/2010 ...
TCTTATTAGTGTTGTTATTAGCCTAAGGTCTAATAACAATATACCTATGTATCTATTATATATAAATTATATCTATATACCATTAATTAATATTTGAAAATTGAAATTATGATGTTCTCTTTCCCCTGAAGAGAGCGAAAGCTCTCATTTTTGTTTGTTTTAAAGGGTTTGAAGACTATTAAGTAATTTTAGGTACAATTTTAGGTACACTAATTTAGAAATAGCCATTATTATCCTGACAAAACTAATGAAATTTTTTGTTTTTTCATTAGTTCTGACAAAGTTATGATTTATTCATTTTTAATGTGTATAATACTGACAAAAAGGAACTTTTATGTTATAATTTTATTAGTGGAGGTGCTAAAATGTCTGAAAGAGAATTGGATTCAAGTATAAATGATTATATTGAAACGAAAACACCTAAAAACTATGTAAAACAATTAGAATGGGATATGGCTATTGGACTTCAAGAAGTTGATAACCTAAAACCATCTAAATATTTAGAAAAACTATTACAAGAAAATGTAACAGGTGAAAAAACTATTTATGAAGTAGAAAAAGAATTAAAAGAGTATTATGTAGAAAAAGAAAAGAATAATGAAGTTAATCATATTGAACTAGAGTGTGATTTAGTATCTACTAGAATAGTAGAGTTATTACAAGAAGATAACTTTGAATTATCTATAGATTATTTAAAATATGTCCATAAATACTTATTTCAAGATGTCTATGAATTTGCTGGAGAATTTAGAAAAGTAGATTTTTCTAAACATGAAAGAATCTTAAATAATGATTCAGTAGCTTATGGTGATCATAAATTATTAGAGCAATCACTAGATTACGATATAACACTTGAAAAAAATAAAAGTTATAAAGAAATGAATATAGTTGATGTAATTAATAATATAACAGATTTTTCTAGTAGGATATGGCAAATACACCCATTTAGAGAAGGTAATACTAGAACTACTGCACTATTTATAGAAAAGTATCTAGTATCATTAGGATATAATGTAGATAATACTTTATTTAAAGATAAATCAGTATATTTTAGAAATGCATTAGTAAGAAGTAATTATTTTAATAATTATTTAAATATAAAAGAAGATAATAGTTTTTTAATTAAATTTTATGAAAATTTATTATTAGGGAAGAATAATAATTTACATTCAAAAGATTTAATTGTAGAAGAATTATTTAATAAAGAAAATTAAAAGAAGAGGCGCTAGTACAGGCTTATTAAATTAATGAGTTTTTGTATTGGCGTTTTTTAGTGAAATTAAAAAAATTATTTATAGAAGGTAAAACTTTAAGTTACTAGAAAATTTTGTAATCATTAAAGAAAATAAAATGATAATAGAAAGTATTAATTGATTAAACAAAAAGGGAGTAATATTATGAACAACTTTAATCCAAAATATGATGATAATAAAAAAGATGGAAAAATATACATATATGGTAAAAATATTAAAGAAAATGGTGATAATTATAGAAAAGCCGAAGCTTTTTGTGATATTGGTAAAACATACACAGAGACACAGTATAATATTGAACAACAAGCAATAGAATTTGAAATTAAAGATAAAGTAATGTTATATGAGTCAGATGCGGGACAAACAAAATATTGGTGTTGGCTTGTGGAAACAGAAAAAGGGAATACAACAACTGGTTTGCACATTTGTCGCAGAACATCAAAAGGAAAAGTATATGATGAACAAGAAGTAACATTAAATCCTCATGCAATAAGTATATTAAAAAAGTTTTTAGATGAAATAAAATTATATCAAGAAGATGGGATAAATAAAATTCAAACTACAAACAATAATTTTAATAAAATATTAACAAATGATGAATTTTTAAAAATAGTAGAAAAGAATATTGACTGTATAGATGATTATTATATGCTTATAGATATAAAAAAGAAGAGACAAGCAATTGTAGAATTAGAAGAAATTGTTAAGGGAAAACATGGAAACGAGGTGTCTATACAAAAATTTTTAAAAAGAAATTTATGGCTTTTTGGAAATGAATATACTACTTTTGTAGAAGAAGAAAAGATAAATTCAAAAAATATATTAGATGGTATTCCAAAAACATTTGAAAATTTTATTGATGTTATTGAAGTTAAATTACCTGAAGTTGAATTGTTTCGTTACGATCAGCATCATAATAACTACTATACTTCTAGTGATTTAACAAAGGCTATTGCACAGACTCAAAATTACATTTTTGAATTGGAAAATATGACTTCTAACAATGAATATCAAGAAAATAATAATTGTAAAATTATAAAGCCAAGAGGAATTATTCTTATAGGAACAAAAAAAGATTTAAATGAAAAAGAAACGGAATATTTAAGAATACTAAATTCCTCATATCATAATTTGTATATTATTACATACCAACAACTATTGGAAAAAGCAAAAAATATTTTATCATTATCTCAAAAAAATAATTTTGATTTAGAAAAACAAAATAGTAATTAAATTAAAAAAGAGACCTAGTCCATTAAAGGACTAGGTCATCTTTATCTTTTGTTTTAACCATTTTATATTCTTCATAATCATATGATTCTTCTTCTGGCTCAGGTAATGTATCTTTATGTTCTAATAAAATAGTTGGTTTAGTTTCTATAATATTGTTATCTAATTTGCTTTCATTTATGTTATTTAATTTTTCTAAATTAATAGAGTAATCAATTAACTTTTCAACATCTTTAGAATTATATCCAATAATATTTTTCTTAATATTTAAGTTATTGCTTTTAATATTATTTTCTAATAATTTTTTAGATTTGTTTAACGCATTATTATAATTTTCTATATCTTTATATAAATAATTAACTTCAGATTTTAATTCGTTAATCTTATATTCTAATTTAGTTTGATGAACTTTATTAGAACCAATATTACCTCTATTTAATTTAAAACCACAAGAAGTTATATATTTATTAAATTTATCTTGAATATTAGCAAATGAATTTCTACCACCTAAATCTTTCCAAAACTGATCATTATTTAAGAAGTTGCCTTTAATAGACTCATATATAATTTTATTTTCTTTATCTCTAAGTAATATAGTCTTACCATTCTCTTTAATTAAGTTTCCTTCTGAATCTCTTTTATAACATTTTCTTTTAACTTCATTAACAATAGGTAAGAAATAAGCTTGTAGGTGAGGAGTATCTGCATCATAATGTACTTGTGCCATTACTATATTTTCTTTACCAACTAAATTTTCTAAAAATTTCATACAACAATCAAAATATTTAGTTACTTCACTCGGTATATCATCTTTAGATTTTATATCAGGTACTAAGATATTTTGACCTTTTTTATCACCTGATTGATAGATTCTATTGCTTTCTTTGAATGGTAAACCAAGAGTCATAAAAAACTCTGGGCCACTTGTAAATATTACACCATTTAATATATTTGTTTTAGTCTTATGAGAATATTCTATATTTCTATCTTCTAAAATAGAATTAACTTCTTGATATAAATTACTCTTATTAATATCTTTATAATGTACATTAAATTTAGTTCTCTCTGAATCATAATTACCTGTACCAATTCTTTTATTCATTTCATTACCTATAAGATATAAATCTTTAGTTTTATAATTATTAACAAATCTTAATACTTGTTTTCCATCATACATATATCAACCTCCTTACATAAAAAAACAACCTTAGTGGTTGTTTAAACATTCTTTGCAATTGGACTTTTCCAATTATCAGCAATTCCTTCATTAATTGCTTCTTCGATTACTTCATCATTTCCATAATCATAATCTATACTTGCAAAATCTAATTCGTATTTATCATCATCTATGTTGGATTCAATTATTGTTAATACATTATTAATTTTGAAAAAATACATGAAAACGTTACTAACAAAATTTATAAAATCTTTGTCAAATTTTTCTTTTGGGAGAGAAATAAACAAGATGCATTGTTTATCATCTAAAATATAATTGTTCCAAGATAATTTTTGTTGTGAACCTTTGATAATTATGTGATCGATTCTATCGATAAAACAATATATTTTTTGAACCATAAATGCACTCATCTTTTTTATAAAAATTTTATAATTTGTATTATCATTTATGCAATGTGCTTCAAAATTAGATAGATAAATATTGAACTTTAATAATTTGTTTATATTTTCTTCAATTTTTAAATCATATTTATGAATATAAAATTCTAACATACTATCTTCTGAAGTGTTTTTTGCAATTATATTATCACAAGTTAATATTGGATAATTAATATATTCGATACGTTCTTGTAAATATCTTATCATTTCCATTGGTGCTATTAACTTATGACACATCAATCCAAAATCTATAATGCTAAAAATATGGATAGCTAAATTATTTTCTTTGCTAACATATATTTTCTGATAATCATTAATTCTTTTATTTATATCAAATATTATAATTGGAATTATTGTACAAGAGTCTATATCTTCTAAAATATCATTGTTAGTAGAATCTTTGAAATTGATTTTTTCTTTTAATTCTTTACAAGATATTTTTATTTGCTGTTTAGCTTTTTTATATACTTTGTTATTTAGCCACTTTGTTAAATCATATTCTTCGTTATCTTTTTCTTTAATTTGCATAGGTATTATAAAATTATCAACACGTAAAATGATATCTGCTAATTCTTTTTCTTCTTTAGTATCTGTTATATAAATTAAATTACTTTTTACCATTTCCTTGAAAAAGAATAAGTTTCCAAGAGATTCACAAAGTTTTTCTGATTTTGTCATTTAATCACCTCAACATCTATTATACCACCATAATTAGTCATTTTATGACTTATCTCACTAGGGCATAGCCCAAAATGTGAGTTAGGATAATTCCTAAAACCTTAATTTTCTAAATTTTGTTCTAATCTTTTAATATTACTATTTAATAATCTACCAAAACGAGAAGGGGTAATTAATAAATTTAATCCTGCTACCATTTCAGCAGGTGTAAATATAATTTCTTTCTTTTTGATTACATATCTCATAAAAAGAGATAAATTAAAATCTAATTCATTATTATCTTCACTTACTACTTCAAATATTAATTTATCATTTTTAATTAAATTAATATTCTGTTCTTCAAAATCTCTATTAACTATTTTTAAAGTATAAGTATTATCTTTATTATTAATTAATGTTAATATGCCATTCATATTACCATCTATACCAATACTACCTAATGTTTTACCTTCTTTATTTAAATGGTGTACTAAAAGAAAAGTTAAATTATATTTCTTAGATAATTCTCTATATTTATCAAACATATTTTTCATGACATCATTATAATTATTAATATCTAAATCATGGCCATAATCAATGCCACACATAATATCAATTATTACTAATTTACCATTATATTTAGTAGCAAATTCTCTTATATCAAGTAATAGATCATCTCTTAAACACAATTTATGTTCTTCATCTTTTTCAAGAAAGAAAAACGAGTTAGGAGAAAACTCATAACCCGTTATATTCAATCTTTCTTTAAGTTGTAAACTAGATAGTTCTGTGCTAATATATAAAATAGGGGTTGGATTTACTTTAAATCCTAAAAACTCTTTATTGTTAGTTAATGAATTGGCAAGTTGTAATGCAAGAAATGACTTGCCAACTTTAGGTTCTGCAACTAAACAATATAAACCATTAGACTTCATTATTCCATCAATAATGTTGTCTTTTTTTATATCAATTTTTAATTGTTCTATAGGTATCATTTCAAATCCATCCTTGTTATATTTTGTAAATAATTAATATTAATATTTAATTTGTTAACTACTTCACACATAGGTATTAAACCACATGGTAATTTATAACCTTTATTTTCTAAATCATTTATAATTTCTTTTCTTATTTTTAATGCTGAATTTCTTCCAAGATTAGTTAACTTCATTAAATCATTTAATGTGCACCATTGTTTTGCTAATAATTCTAATGTGTCATTTGCGGACATATATCAACCTCCTTTTTAAAATAACTTAAATAGAAATTATCATATACAATATTACTATCAATTTTATCTATATCTAAAAGCATATTATATAAAACCTTTCTATCTTTTTGTTCTCCTGAACTATTACAACTAAAATTATATTTTTTGTAAATATCATTTTCGCTCATATTAGTTAATTCTATTAAATCAAATATAGCTTCATTAATATAAGCATATAATTCAACCTCATCAACGTTATAAGCAAAGTATCTTATGTAATTATTTTGTTTTTTCAAATTATCAATCCTTCTTTCTTTTTATATATTTTTAACCTGTGAGTAGGTTAGACTAAAAAATTTAGTATTTCTTAAACTCACGTACCAATAGGGTATAAACTAGTCACCACTTGTATTTATTTTACGAGTCGGCAGAATAGGGCACTTACAATATCCAACTCTATTTAATTGGCAAAGAACATTTGCAAGTTTCAAAATGGCATCAATTGTGCTAAAATAAAAAATTCCATTTTGGCTATTGCATCATCATGGTGGCATCATAGTTCCAAAAAGTCAAGTTAACATCAAATAAATTTAAAAAAATTTTTTTGACAAAATTTGATACTAATTGTTCCAAAATGGAAATTATATGTTATAATGAATATATACCAATGACTAGGAGGATAAGTCTATGGAAAAAAGAAAACCAATGGATATAACTATAGGTTCTAATATGAGTAAATTAAGAAAACAATTTAATTTAACTCAAAGAGAAATATGTTCTGTAGTGGGGGTAAATGCTTCAACTTATAAACATTATGAATTAGGAGATAGAATGGTACCTATTAGTGTATTACAAGACTTGGCTAAATTTTATAAAGTATCTACCAATTACTTTTTTGAAAATATGCCAGAATTATCTATGAAGGAATCTATAGAATTATCTAAATATGCAAATGAAGTAAGTAGTAGTACACAAAAATATATTGCTATAGATTTAAAAAATCCTACTAAAGGATTAGAAAAACTTGAAATGAAAATACAAGCAAGAGCAAGACTTAGAATTAAGAATTTAAGATTAGAAAATAATAAGTCTCAAAAAGAAATAGCAAGGTATTTAGAAGTTGATTTATCTACTTATAATAAATATGAAAAAGGTAGTAGAAAATTAAGTAATGAAGTGGTTAAGAAATTAGCTGAATATTACAATATATCAGTTAGTGATATAGTTGATTAATAAATAATGACATAATGACAGTAGAAATAGGTATAGGGTATATCCTAAGTTAATGTCATAGTGTCATATAGGAGGTAAATAGTATGATTAAAGGTGCTTCAATGTTTGCAAGTGCTGGAATAGGTGAAACGTACTTTAAAAATGCTGGTATTAATATAGTAGTGGCTAATGAATTGTTGGCTAAACGAGGTCAATTTTATTCAGAAATGAATCCAGATTCAAATATGATTGTTGGCGATATTAGAGATAAAGAAATTAAAAATAAATTTCTAGAATTAATAACTGATGATGTAAAGTTTTTAATAGCAACACCACCATGTCAAGGCATTAGTAATTTAGGAAAAAATAGAACACTTGATGATAAGATGAACGATGCAAGAAATTATTTGATATTTGATGTTATTGATATTATAGATAAAAAAGATTTTAATTATATTATGATTGAGAATGTGCCGGGTTTTTTTAAAGTTTTATTGCCATATAAAAATGAATTAAAAACTATAAAAGAAATATTAGAAGATAAATATTTAACTAAATACAATATTGAAATGAAAGTATTAAATGCTAAAGACTATGGAGTTCCACAAAGTAGACCTAGGGCTATTACTATAATGTATAAAAAAGGTTTAAAATGGAAATGGCCAAAAAAGCAAAAAGAAATCACCTTAAAGGAAGCAATTGGACATTTGCCTAGTTTAGAATCAGGACAAGAATCTAATCTAAAATATCATAATTCTAGAAAGCATCTTGATACACATATATTGTGGATGAAACATACACCTACAGGCTGCTCTGCACACGATAACATTGAATTTTATCCTGTAAAAAAGGACGGAAGTAGAATAAAGGGATTTAATGCAACCTATAAAAGAATGAAATGGGATGCACCAGCACCTGCTGTTACAATGAGAAGTGATGCGATATCTTCACAAGAAAATGTTCACCCAGGCAGGAAATTAAATGATGGTACTTATTCTGATGCAAGAGTTCTTACTTTAAGAGAATTGTTTATAGTTGAATCGCTTCCTGAAGAATGGGATATACCAAGCTGGTGTAGTGACACTTTCATTAGACAAATTATTGGCGAAGCAGTGCCACCGATGTTAGCTTATAATGTAGTAAAAGGAATAGGTGATTTAAATGATTAAAGGAGCTTCAATGTTTTCAAGTGCTGGAATTGCAGAAACATATTTTAATAAAGCCGGAATCAAAATAGTTGTTGCCAATGAGCTATTAACTAAAAGAGGGGAATTTTATTCTAAAATGTATCCTAATACTAAAATGATAATAGGCGATATCAAAGAAAAAAAAGAAGATTTTTTAGAATCAATCGATGATGATATAAAATTTTTAATTGCAACGCCTCCTTGCCAAGGACTTAGCACGTTGGGAATGAATAAGCATTTAACACAAATGCAATCCGATCCTAGAAATTATCTTGTTTTTGACATTATGGATGTTATTGATAAAAAAGATTTTGATTATATTATGATAGAAAATGTTCCAAGATTTTTAACAATGTATTTTCCGTATAAAGGTGATTTTAAAAAACTAGAAGAAATATTAATGGATAAGTATAAAAATAAATATATTATTGAAACAAAAATTTTAAATGCTAAAGATTATGGAGTCCCACAAAGTAGACCAAGAGCAATAGTAAAAATATATAAAAAAGGTTTAAAATGGAATTGGCCTGAAACTCAAAAAGAAATAACTTTAAGGGAAGCAATTGGGCATCTTCCTAGTTTGGAGTCCGGAGAAACATCTAATTTAAAATACCACTTCGCAAAAATTCACAACTCAAGAGAAATAGAATGTATGAGGCATACTGCTGAAGGATGTAGTGCTATGACCAACGAATTTTATTATCCTAAAAAGGCAGATGGAACAAAAATAAAAGGGTTTCATAACACTTATAAAAGGATGAAATGGGATGCACCAGCACCTGCTAGGACTATGAATAATGGCAATATTGGTTCACATAATAATGTTCATCCTGGAAGGAAATTAAAAGATGGAACTTATTCTGATGCAAGAGTATTAACATTAAGAGAATTATTTATAGTTTCTTCACTTCCTGAAGAATGGCAAATACCGGAAGGCTTAACTGACACATTTATTAGGCACATAATTGGAGAAGCGATTCCGCCAATGCTTGCTTTCAATATCGTAAAAATGATAGGAGAAGATGATTAATGATAAATCTAAATAGAACAAAAGAAAACAAATGGATAATGCAAAAAAACATAAGTTCTAGCGATTTGTTAGAAGCTTTTGTGAGTGGTATGCAAAATCAAAATAATATTATTGATTCTGAATATTTGGTAAATTATTTAAAAAATCAAAACATTTACCATGGGCGAAGTGAAATTGGTAACAGTAATACAATGGGAGTTAGACTGAGTCAAGCCTGTTTTTATATGTTTGGTTTTAAAAAGGATGGATATTTTTATCCTAGCCCAATGACTGAATTATATTTAAATAAATCAGCTGATAAAGAGAAGATATCCCTTGTAAATTTGTTCTCAATGCAATTTCCTAGCCCATATAGTGAAACTCCTAATAACTTTAATATTTATATAGGAAGATTTATTTTAAAATTATTAACAGATGAAAGACTTGAAAAAAAGTTATATATTGATGAATTTGTTTATTTTTTACCATTCATAGAAGAACTAAATTTAGAAATATATAATGAATTGATAGATAGTATTTTGGAATTTAGAAAAATGAGCTATGATGATAAATTAGAATTATTTAAATCAACTCCTAATTATGAAGATATATTTGCAAATTGTATGCATGAAATTAATTATTATTTTTTAAGAATTTTTGCAGGATTTGGATGCTTAGAAATAGTTTCTGATTATTTCCACAATAATGGCAAATTATTTTCATTTAGACACGGAAGTGGAAATACTTATAGAACTGATGCTTATGCCTCAAGAAAAAATTATTCAGGATATATTCAAATTAATCCGATATTAAATGGAACAGTTAAAAAATTATTGGAGGTATATAGCCCTTTTGATAAGCCAATAACTCAAGCAGATTGTTTATCAAAATATGATTGGATAAGAGATTTATATGAATTTGAACCTTTAAAGTACATTTCGATTGTTATATCTAATACAAATGATAATTCTAAAGTTGTAAATACGATAAGGGATATGGTTTATCAGTCAAAATATGGTTCAAGGGATGGTAAAAGTTTTGAGGCAAGTCTTAAGCCAATTTTTGAATTATTTAGAGAAAATAGAAATGTCGAAATAATAAGCGGCTCTGGAGATACTGATTTATTATGCGTTATGGAAGATAACAGTGAATCACTATATAAAATAAATGTTGATGCAAAAACTTCACATCATCAAACACAGGCAATTAATCCAATAAGAATAACAAATCATATTAAATTAAATAATTCCAAATACTGTATTATTGTTTCACCAAAATTTAGTCGGGGAGTAAAAACAGATATACAAGGCTTTAAGATTGTTACAGTTGAAGCAGAAACATTAGCAAATTATTGTCTAAAAGAATGCTTAAATTCAAAGGATGGATTAGCAGATTATGAAGAATTAAATATTTACATAAGCCAAAATTTAGGAACAGATATTACTAGTGCTATAAATTTTATTATTGATCAAAAATACGGGATATAATATATAATTATAAAAAACATAAACATATATGAGGTAATAATTATGACTTATACAAACAAACAAATTAATAGAATATTGCATATTCAAGATTTTCTAGGTACAGCTAATATTTTATCAAAGATATATCGTGAATATGATAATAAAGAACTTAATGCTAGTAATATAATTGAAAAACAATGTATATATAAATTATTTTGCTCTGCTATGTATAATTTAATAGATGCTATAAAAAAATCAAATGAAATATTTGGCAATACTAAATCTTATAAATTATTTCAACAAAATATAAACAAAAAATTTGTAGCAGATAATAATGAATTTGTAGAAAGAGAAAGTTATGAATCAAATCTCTATAAGATATTAGCTCAGATAAGGCATCAGAATAATCATTTTGAAAAAGATGATAATGATGATACTATGTTATTCGAAATTTACATTGATTTTGAAATACTTGATGACTTAAGAAAAATAATAGATGAAATATTTTATGAAGTTTATAATGAAATAGATAAAAATAAAATAAAACAAATTACATTGTCTAGGCCAAAAATAAAATATTCTTTTGATAAATTTGATAAGAATGTTGATTATATAGAATTAAAATATCTTGAATCTACTAATGAAATAGATAAAATATTTGCAAAAGATAATGAAAGAGCAATTGAGATATTACGCGAGTATTGCAATCCAAGTAATATTTTTGATTTAGTGAACAATGATAAAGAAACATTGAAAAAGTATGATTTGAATGATAAAGAGATGGATGAATTGTTTAATAAATATGATAAATATATTTTTGAAAATGGTAATGAATTACAAAAACAGGCAATGAATTTAATAAAAGATTTCTTTATCAATAATGAAAATGTAACAAAAAGTGAGTATGATAAAAATACAAAAGAACTTGTCGATAAATTAAAAGAATTAAAAGAAAAGTCAGAAGAAAGTAACTGATATCTAGGTACACAAATTTAGAAAAAGTTAATATTATCGGAACTATAATTTATTCATTTTGTGTGTATATGGCGTACATAATACTGGTAAACAGAAACTTTTATGTTATGATTTTATCAGTGAAGGTGCTAAAGTGTCTGAAAAAGAATTGGATTCAAGTATAAATGATTATATTGAAACGGAAACACTTAAAAAATATACAAAATAATTAGAATGGAATATGGCTTTATAACTTCAAAAAGTTGGTAACTAAAATCACTCAAATATTTAGAAAAATTGTTGCAAGAAAATGTAATTGGGAAAAATGATAATAGAATAATTAGTACAATGCACGGTTGTATTCAATGGATAATTGGCATACATGTTTAGGAGGTATTTATGAAGAAATTTTTAAATTCAATTGTAAATTTTTTTAAAGCTATTTTTGGACAAGATATTAGAGTGTCAGTTCAAAAAAATCAAAAGTATAATATTAATAAAAATAAAAAATCTAATATTATAATAAATGATAACGGAGATTTAAATGGTAAAAAATACTAATGCACTAATTAATGTAAAAAAAGAAGAAACAGCACTAATAAATATAGAAGATAATAAAAAATGTAATATAAATGTAACTGTTAATCAATTGGATGAACTATCTTATGATAATATTAGAAGGAATTATGAAGATGTTGTAACATTGGAAAATGAGTACTCTGATAGACTTGAATTTGGAAAAAATGTGTTAACAAAGAAATTACTACCAAAGCAACTACAATCGGATTTTGAAATAGTTCCGAGATATGGAGAGAATAAAGTAGAATTTGAAACAAAAGCTATTACTTCAGATGCATATGATAAATTTCCATTAAAAATAAATTATACTATGCAGTTTAAAGATGTAGAAGAAGCTAGAAAATTTAGAAAAGATGGATTAAATAAATTAATAGAAGAAGCAGAGAGGACTGGAAAACCGATAGAAGTACCAAATATAATAAATATGAGAGAGTTTATAGGTGAATATGAAAATCCTGTTGGGTATGCTAATAAGCATGGATGTGAAGGAATAAAATTATACGTTTGCCCAACTCCTTTACCACCTGCTCAAAAATACAAAATAGAAATATTTAATTCAGACTTATCATTTAATATCGAAACAAAATTACGCCTTAAAAATAGAGGTAAGGATAAAGTTGTTTTAACTAATAAAGAATCTGTAGAAGAACCTTTTAATGTAACAATATCTTTAACTAATATTATTGCTAATGGTGAAAAAGTAGCTGGAAGGTTTAATGTTACCATTTCTTTAAGAGAAAAGTACAAAAATAATTGTCAGTATTGTAAAGAAATTATAAAATATAAATTTTTGATTGAAGATTCAAACAACTATGTTCAGATAAGTAATGTAGATTTAAATACTAATGTTTTTTATTTTGAAAATTGCGGTACGATTATTCATAAAGATAAAGATTATAAAAATATTAATAAACTAATAGATTTGATTGATAAAGTGATTTTTATATCAAAAGTTAAAAATGTTAATGTTTCTTTCGATTTAGATCATTTTCTAAGAAATGAACAATTAATTAATTTGCTTTATAGCGAGTGTAATAGTAAAAAATATACTGTGAAGAAAAGTATGACTTTTAGTAGTAAGTTACCAATAAATGATGAATCAGAAAAATTTTGCAATCAAAAAAATAAGTTTAATATGACTTCCGAGTTGTGCTTTGCAGATTTGTTTGGAACAAGAATTAATTTAAAACCAAATATTATATCTTTAAATAATTGTTCAATTGTTGAATTTACAAAAAAGAATGATAATTATAATGTGAAAATAGAAGCATCTAATATAAAATTTTGTGTAAAAAGGAATAAATAAAATATATTATGTTTTATTGTGATTCTAATATATTTAAATTTAAGTAATAAATATTAAAAAAATTAAATATTAAAAGAAAAGTTAGAAGAAGCAACTGATTTTTAGGTACACTTTTAGGTACACAAACCTATAAATTTCATTAAATTTAAGTAAATTTTAATAAACCTAAAAGTACACAAGCCCTTATTTTATAAGGGTTTTAATATTTCTTAAAACTAGTCAAATTAGAACTAGGTCGCCCCTTGAAGAGAACAAATGAATTAATAAACAGAATCCCATCAAAAAATGCAAATGGTAAAATAAATTTTTAAAAATTGTAAACTACGTGATAATTAAAAACAAAATACTGACTTTACAATAAAAAACTGTTATAATTAGATTACGAGGTGGTAATTATCATTAAATTAATAATATATATTTCACTTTTACCTCTGCTATGTGCATGGTATTTAATTAAGGTGGTATTTGTTCTAGGTTATTACATGATTAAATTAATGATATCAGCCATTTTACAAATATTTCAAATAGTATTTAATAATATCAGAGGAAATAAAGTTTATTACAATTATTCAGAATCATCTCCTAAAAAAGAAAAAATTAGTAAGAAAAAAGAACCAAGAAAAAGTTATAAAGAAGAACAATTTGATAAAGAAGCAGAATTATGGGGATTATCTGAAGAAGATAAAAGAATTGCTAAAGAAGAAAGAATGAGCCCAGCAGACTTTATTGAAGCAGAAGAGCGGGATGATGATGAACTAATAACTGATGAATGGGAAGAAAACAAGTATAAATAAAAAAATATAACCAAAGGCTTTGAATACAATCACTGTATTTAAAGCCTTTTTCTTCTACATTACAAACTTGTAATATAAAATCCATCAATATAATGATATAATATAACTATAGAAAGAAGGAAATATAATATATGAAAAAGATAATGATAATTGAAGATGATACCATAATATCTAAAGAATTATATGAACTACTAGTAAATGCTGGCTATGAAGCATTAATACTAAAAGACTTCTCAAATGCCAAAGAAGAAATATTAAAAAGTAATATAGACTTAATTCTCTTAGATATAAACATACCATATCAAAATGGTGAGCAGTTACTTAAAGAAATAAGGAAAGAATCAAATATTCCCGTAATAATGGTAACCTCAAGAGCAAATGAAACCGATGAAATATTATCAATCTCTTATGGAGCAGACGATTACATAACCAAGCCTTATAGCCCAACCATTCTATTACTAAGAATACAAAATATCTTTAAAAGATTAGATAATAGTACTGAAGTACTAAAATATAAAGATTTAGAAGTCTCGCCATCACGAGGTACCTTATCAGGTAATAATAAAGAATTAGAACTAACCAAAAACGAAATGCTAATCTTTCAGCACTTATTAAATAACCAAAATAGAATCGTATCAAGAGATGAATTAATGACCATTCTTTGGAATAATGAAGAATACATAAACGATAATGCTCTAACCGTAAATATAAGTAGATTAAGAAGTAAACTAGAGGACTTTGGTTATCCAAATGCCATAGAAACAAGAAAAGGACAAGGATATATACTATTATGAAATTAACAAACTATCTAAAAGATAAAATAAGCATAATCATTATCACTATCATATCAATAATTCTAATAACCCTATTAGACATAGCCTTTAAAGTACCAGAGGGACTAATAATAGTAACAATAGTATTACTACTATTAACACTAATCATAGCCATCTTAATATCATATTTTCAAAAAAGAACCTTCTATAACACCCTCATAACCAATACCAAAAATCTAGATAAAAAATACCTAGTCCTAGAAACCTTACCCAAACCAACCACTTACGAAGAAGAACTAATATATAACATCATGTACGACATCAACAAATCAATGATTGAAAATGTCAGTAGTTACATAAATAGCACCAAAGACTTCAAAGACTATATTGAGATGTGGATACACGAAGTAAAAATACCAATATCAAGTCTAATCCTTATGACCCATAATCATAAAAACCAAGTACCAAAAGAATACATTGAAGAAATAAAAAGACTAGATAACTACATCGACCAAATCCTCTATTATGTAAGAAGTAACTATACCAGTGAAGACTTTATCTTCAAAAAAGTAAAACTAGAAAAAATAATCTCATCAGTAGCTCTTAAAAATAAAGATGACCTCTTAGAAAATAAAATTGACCTAATCGTCGATATAAAAAATACTGAAGTCTATACCGATACCAAATGGTTAGAATTCATTTTAAATCAAATTATCAATAACAGTATCAAATACAAAAAAGATATTCCAAACTCCTATATCCAAATAAAAGCTACTGAAGATAATAATCAAATAACCTTATTTATCAAAGATAACGGTATTGGCATACCAAAAAGTGATATCCCAAATGTTTTCAAAAAATCCTTTACCGGTACTAATGGCAGAGATAAAACCAAATCAACAGGCATGGGTCTATACATAGCCAAAAAACTATGTACCAAACTAGGACATAAAATAGAAATAGAATCTGAAGAAAAAGAATATACCATTGTCAAAATAACCTTTGGTAAAAATAAACTTTATCATCCAGAAGACTAACATTACAAAAAAGTAATATACTGTAATATTAAACTTACGACAAATCTCCTATTATCTAGTATTATTAATTACGAAAGGAAGGAAAATAATATGGAAAATATACTAAAAATAGAAAATATTGAAAAATACTATGGAAGTAAATCAAGTTTAACTAAAGCCATAGATAACATATCATTTGAAGTAGAAAAAGGAGAGTTTGTCGCTATCATGGGTTCTTCAGGTTCAGGTAAAACAACATTACTAAACTGCATATCCACAATTGATAAAGTAACCGCCGGACATATTTTTGTAGGAGAAACTGACATAACAAAACTAAAAGGAAATGATTTAAACAAGTTTAGAAGAGAAGACTTAGGTTTCATCTTTCAAGACTTCAATTTATTAGATACCTTAACAGCCTATGAAAATATAGCACTAGCCTTATCAATTCAAAATGTAAGTCCCAAAGAAATAGATAAAAGAATAAAGAAAGCAGCAAAAGAACTAGATATCGAATCAGTACTAAAAAAATATCCTTACCAAATGAGTGGAGGACAAAAACAAAGAGTAGCAGCAGCTCGTGCCATAATAACAAATCCATGCCTAATACTAGCAGACGAGCCAACCGGAGCCCTAGACTCTAAGTCATCAAAAATGCTTCTAGAAAAACTAACATACCTAAATAATACATTAGGAGCCACTATTCTAATGGTAACTCATGACGCTTATGCCGCAAGTTACGCTACTAGAATAATCTTCATAAAAGATGGTAAAATATATAACGAAATCCGTAAAGGAAATGATACCAGAAAAGAATTCTTTGATAAAATAATAGATGTCGTAACCTTACTAGGAGGAGACATAAATGATGCTCTTTAAATTGTCTATAAAAAACATAACCAAAAGTATCAAAGATTATGCTATCTATTTCTTTACTTTAGTACTAGGAGTAGCTATTTTCTATGTTTTCAATGCTATAGATAGTCAAACAGTAATGCTAAATGTATCATCATCAACAAGTGAAATAATAAGACTAATGACCACCATTCTAGGAGGAGTAAGTGTCTTTGTCTCATTCATTCTAGGATTTCTAATAATCTATGCCAGTCGTTTTCTCATAAAAAGAAGAAACAAAGAATTTGGAATCTACTTAACCTTAGGAATGTCCAAAAGAAAAATATCTCTAATCCTTTTCTTTGAAACTCTTATAATAGGGGTTATCTCTTTAGGAGTTGGCCTAGCCCTAGGAATAGTTTTATCACAACTAATGAGTATCCTTGTAGCCAATATGTTTGAAGCAGACCTAACAAAATTTCAGTTTACATTTTCATCTTCAGCAGCCCTAAAAACCTTATTATACTTTAGTATAATGTATCTAATAGTAATGATATTTAACACCATAATTGTAAATAAATGTAAACTAATAGATCTATTACATGGTAATAAAAAATCAGAAAAAGTAAAATTAAAAAATCCTATCATTTGCACTATAGTATTCATAATCGCGGTCATAGCACTATCATATGCTTACTATCTAGTAACAGATGTTTTTGGTACTTCACCACTTATGAATACTATAAGTGGGATATTAATACCAATAGCCCTAGGTTGTATATCAACATTTCTAATATTTTGGTCACTATCAGGTCTAATCCTAAAGATAGTAATGCATCTAAAAAAATACTACTACAAAGGACTAAATAGTTTTACCGTTCGTCAAATAAGTAGCAAAATAAATACCACTGTCTTTTCAATGACAATAATATGCCTAATGCTTTTCTTTACCATATGTATCTTCTCTTCAGCATTATCTATAAAGAACTCCTTATCAGGTAATCTAAAAAATTTAGCACCCGTTGATATTCAGTTCTCAAAATTACAACAATTATCAGATGAAGAAGAGGAAAGTTTCTCCAAAGACATAATAGAGGATTATAACACCACTGCCAAAGATACCTTACAAAGATTAGATGTATATAAGTATCTAAAAGATGTAGTAGATATAAATACATATAGAGTAGAAGAAATAACCCTAAAAGATTCTTTTGGAGACCAAATAGAACAAATAGGAAAAGATTATCCCACACTAGCTTATAACGTAAGAGAAGACTTAGTAAAATTAAGTGACTACAATCGTCTAGCAAAACTATATAACAAAAAAGAATTAACTCTAAAAGATAATGAATATGTAATTATATCTAACTATAAGATGATGGCGGATATTAGAAATATATCCCTAAAAAACAATACCAAACTAACTATAAATGGTAAAGACTACTATCCAAAATATCAAGAATGTCAAGATGGCATTATCGAACTAAGTGGAAGTGCTACTAATACAGGAGTAATAATATTACCAGATAATGCCTTAGAAGGTATTCATCCATATAAAAATGTCTTAGCAGCTAACTATCAAGCAGACACTAAAGAAGAAAAAGAAAATGTTGAAGATATAGTTAGTACTATAATAAATAACCATTTTAACAAAGATACCTTATTATCATATAATACTAAAATAGATATCTATGCATCATCTATAGGACTAGGAGCCATGGTAACATTTGTAGGACTATATCTAGGAATAATTTTCTTAATATCAAGTGCAGCCATCTTAGCCCTAAAAGAATTATCTGAAAGTACTGATAATAAAGAAAGATTTAATATGTTAAGAAAAATAGGAACTGATGAGAAAATGATTAACAAAGCCTTATTTAAACAGATAGCAATATTCTTCCTATTCCCATTATTACTAGCTATAATTCATTCAATATTTGGAATAGAATTTGCTAACTATATCTTAAAAACAATGGGAACAGAATCATTACTATCATCAATAATATTAACAGCAGTATTTCTAGTAGTAATCTATGGAGGATATTTCTTAGTAACATACTACTGTAGTAAAACCATAATAAAGGAGAGATAAGATGAGCTATTTAGTACCAATAAAAGCAGCTTTAATAATCTTTCCTTTTTTAGCCTTATTAATAACATTACCATATATAATATATGAATATCATCATTATGGATCAGTAAACAAATTAAGAACTTTAATAATATATTCCTTTATCTTATATCTAATGACAATCTACTTTTTAGTAATATTACCTCTTCCAACCAAAGAAGAAGTAATCAAAATGAAAGTGATTAATCCTCAGTTAATCCCATTAACATTCATAAAAGATATAGTAGAGGACCTAATAGAATTAAAACAAATAAACATTCTAAAAATAATAACTATACCTAGTATATATACTGTTAT
>ERZ780058.131-NODE-131-length-18889-cov-5.42232_pt1 | contig 18889 bp, 17 predicted proteins | sample MGYA00511922_ERZ780058 | MGnify/ENA primary metagenome ERZ780058 (study PRJEB29588, sample SAMEA1970897) | human gut metagenome | biome: human gut; feature: human-associated habitat; material: faeces | place: Denmark | collected 2008/2010 ...
CGCCGCGTCGTACTCATGAACCGGCGTGGTCTGCACCACCGCCCGAAAACGGTTGTTGCCCAGCGCGTACACCTTACCACAGCGAGTGCGGAGGTGTTTCAGTTCCTGCTGAGCCGGGAACTGAATCTGTTCCTGTTTGGTTTCTTGGTTACTCATATGTTTCCTTTCTTTTCTGTGCGCTCCTTTCGCGCACGTTTTTTCTATCGAACGGTACGAAAAAAGCCCCTCGCGCCGTGCGCGGGAGCTTCTCTGTATCTTTCGATGGTATGATTCTATCACACTTTTGTAGCGTGTGCATCCGCGTTTTTAGACAGGGCAGTGATGATTGTGCTTCTCTCCTTGGAAGCACATGATTGCCTCGCTATCTGCTGCACCGTTCCGCGGATAGTTCCACCTGCTGTTGCCAAGCGCATACACAGGTGTTTCAGCTTCTGCCGAACCGAAAACTGAATCTATTCTCGATGTTTTTCTTTGTTGCTCATACATTTCCTTTCTTTGCGTCTCTTTGGCGCACGTTTTTTTTATCGGACGATACGAAAAAGCCCCTCGCGCCGTACGCGGGAGCTTCTCTGCATCTTTCGACGATATGATTCTACCACACTTTTGTAGCGTGCGCATCCGCGTTTTTAGACATGGCTTGTCTTTCTTCTTTATCCGTCACATTTTTCAATCCCTATCGGGTATAATTCCACCATCCTTATTGACTTTCGCCCCGATTGGGTATAAAATAGAGTGATGATTTAAGCCTTTGGAGGTGTTTATCGTGAACAAGATTGCCCAGTTTGTCCGCGAAAGCCGCAAGGCTGCAGGACTCACACAAGAAGAATTTGCTGTTCGTTCTGGTCTTGGACTTCGCTTTGTCCGTGAATTAGAGCAGGGAAAACCTACTGTCCGCATGGACAAAGTAAATATAGCACTTGCTATGTTTGGCATGGAAGCCGTCCCCGGCAGAAAGGAAACAGACTGATGGACGCATTTAGAGCAGGATTTGTTTATGTCGAAGATTGCTATGCTGGCACACTTTCTGAGACAGAAGATGGCTACCGCTTTGCCTATGATGCAGATTATCTAAGCAGCGAGAATCCGAGAGCAGTTTCGCTGACTCTTCCGCTGCGTGATGAGCCTTATGACTCCAGCACACTATTTTCTTTCTTCGACGGTCTCATTCCAGAAGGGTGGCTGCTAAATGTTGTCACGCGCAACTGGAAACTTAATCGAAAAGACCGTTTTGGTTTGCTGCTTGTCGCATGTCGTGATACGATTGGCAATGTAACCATTCAGGAGGTGCGCAAATGATCTGCCTTTGCTGTGGAAAGCCCATCAAGAATGAAGAAGCTGCCTCCTGCGGCTGGCATCACTCCTGCATCAAACATTTCTTTGGAACTACCAGATTACCTGAAATCACCATTTCAAACGAAGCATTAGAATGGATTGCAAATGAAACAATCAGTAAGGGCTACACTGTACCGGGTGTGCAAAAAAAATTGTCGCTGCACCTGTCCAAAGAAGAGAAAGCTCGCCTAACTTTAGTTGGTTATCCATCCGGATATATTCTAAAGCCGCAGACAAATGAGTATCGTGCCTTGCCAGAAGCAGAGCAAATGATTATGTGTATGGCCGATGCAGCAGGCATCACCACAGTACCGCATGGACTCATCCAATCAGATGGTACATATGCTTATATTACGAAGCGTGTTGACCGCATGGTGCTGCCAGATCAATCAATTCGACTGTTAGCTATGGAGGATTTCTGTCAATTAACCTATCGGTTGACAAATGACAAGTATCAAAGTTCCTATGAACGATGTGCCAAAGTCATTGACCGATGGTCTTCACAAAAGGGGTTAGATATGGCAGAATTCTTTATTCGCATTGTTTTTTCTTTTCTGGTGGGAAATTCCGATATGCATTTGAAAAACTTTTCATTGCTTGAAACTGCCCCCGGCTCACAGGAATTTATGTTGTCTCCCGCGTATGATATGCTTCCTGTAAACATCGTATCAAATGACACAGAGGAAACCGCTTTGGCGTTGAACGACAAAAAGAGTAACTTGCGCAAGAAGGATTTCTTTGCGTTAGCAGCAGCCTGCCACTTGTCGTCCGCTGCTGCTGAAAAGATGATTGGAAATTTGATTAAAAAGGTTGACGTGCTGATTTCTATTGCCGAACATGCTGAAATTCCCGATGATATTCGGCAAGCCTGCATTGCACTGCTGATAGAGCGTGCCGCTGTATTTGCATAAAGGAAAAGAGCCCTATCGGGTATAATCCTGCATTCGGCATGCATTTTATCCCCGATAGGGTATATTCATGATGTCAGCTATCTTTTCCAAGAAGCCAGTCTGTAAGGTTCTTTACGCGAATGCCATTATAGTTTCCTACTGTCAGGCGTTCTGATGTAAGGACTACTTTTTCGTAATTATCGCGGATTTGTGTCAATGGACGCATTTCGCGGTCAAACGTCTCCTGTGCCGTCATATCTGCTGTTACCTGATAGTAGCTGTATTCGCCATGCTTCTCCGCCACAAAATCAACTTCCGTGCTTCCGAGCTTGCCAATCATCACCTGATAGCCCCGTCGCAAAAGCTCAAAATAGACTACATTTTCAAGCGTGAAGCCGAAATCGTAATTTCTGCGGGGGAGAATGTGGTTTCTCAAGCCGAGATCAACAATGTAGAACTTCTTGTTGACCTTCAGAAGCTGTTTTCCCACAATGTCGAAGCGCTCAGCAGGATAAAATATGAATGATTCTGTCAGCGCATCCACATAATCATCCACCGTATTCGGAGAAACTTTTCTGCCGGAAGAAATCAGATAGTCGGTAATGCTGCGAATAGAAACAGGGCTGCCCACCACGCTTGCAAGGTATTTGGCAATTGATTTCAGCAGGGCAATGTCTGTAATTTTCCGCTTGCTCGGCTCGCTTTCGCGCCGCACCTGCCTATCTTCGATGTCTTTCACGATAACGGTATTGTAGATGCCCTCCAAATAGGTTTCCACTTTTGCTGTGGTGCGCCCCATCCGAGCGACGTAAGGCAGTCCGCCGCATTTCAAGTACTCCGCAAAGCCGTTCTCTTCGTCCATCCCTGTAATCGTCAAAAATTCTTTCAGCGAAAGCGGGAGCATCTTAATCTCCACATAGCGCCCTGTCAGAAGCGTGGCAAGGTCGCCAGAAAGCGTGTACGCATTAGAGCCGGTGATGTATATATCCACATTGGGCTTCACATACAGACTATCCACGACCTTTTCAAAGTCAGCAACCTTTTGAATTTCATCAAGAAAGATGTAGGTGTTTTTTTCGGGAATCAGCCGTTCTTTCAGATATGCGTACAGCTTTTTGTAATCCAGCAGTTCCTCATACTCCAATTCCTCGAAGTTTATCGAAACAATCTGCGCATCTGCAATGCCATTCTCCTTGAGCCAAGTTTGATACTGCGCCAGCAATGTGGATTTTCCGCAGCGGCGAATGCCGGTCACGACCTTGATGACTTGTTCGTCCTTCCAGCCAATCAGCTCGTCAAGATACTCTTTTCGCTCTACCACTGAATACACCTCCTGCAAGAAGTATCTCTATTATAGAACAGAATATTCTCGAAGTCAATATAGTATTCCGAAATCGGAATTTTTTTGTGTTTTCACGCAATCATATTCCCAATAGAAATCAGCCGATACCATTTTCAAATAAGAATCGCCGCGAATCTTTGTATTCTGACTAACGCAAATGAACCCCAGCATACCGCGCTGCGCATAGTATCCACAGACTGTTATTGATTAGCGCTGCAAAGTCGGTCGAATGTTAAAAGTTTTTGCATTGCAGTGCATTTACTTTATTTTTTCGCCGATTTGTGCTATACTAATGATACAGGAGGTGTACCACATGATAGATTCTCATGAACTTAGACGGCGCGACAGCTATTTGAATAAGCTGATTGGCTTTCAGGATACGGAACCAGTCAAGGTTATTACCGGTATTCGCCGCTGCGGTAAGTCCAGTCTGTTAAAGTTGATGGTTCAGCATTTGAAGGATACCGGTGTTCTGCCGGAGCAGATTATCGAGATGAATTTTGAGTCCTTTGATTTTCATAAGATGAGTGCTGACGATGTCTACCGATATGTGAAAGAGCGCATCATCGCCGGAAAGAGGATGTACCTTTTCTTTGACGAGCTGCAGCGAATCAAAGCATGGGAAGATGCAGTAAACGCTTTCCGTGTGGACTTTGATTGCGATATCTATGTTACCGGGTCGAATGCCTATCTTCTTTCTTCGGAGTATGCCACCTATCTCTCCGGACGGTGCGTAGAAATCAAAATGCTGCCGCTCTCTTTCCGCGAATTTCTCGATTTTCATGGTTTTGATGTTCGTGAAACGCAAAGTGCGCTTGGCGGGCTTCGCAAACAGGTATTCGATAAAAACAATGAACGCTATGAGTTGCGAGAGGTTTTCGCTGCCTATATGCGCTTCGGCGGGATGCCCGGCATTGCTGATGTTGGTCTGGAGCAGGAAAAGGTGCTGGCACTTCTTGATGGCATCTATTCCACAGTCGTAATCCGCGATATTCTGGAGCGAGAAACTCGCAGAGGGCAAAAGCAAATCACAGACCCTGCGCTGCTTCGCAAGATTATCCTGTTCCTTGCAGATAATATCGGCTCCAGCGTTTCTATTGCCTCCATCGGTAATATACTGGTAAACGAAGGGCTTTTGGACGATGATAAACGCAAGGGTATCCCCAGCGCACATACTGTACAAGCCTATGTGAATGCGCTGTTGGAGAGCTACTTCTTCTATGAAATCAAACGCTTTGACATCAAGGGCAAAGCCTACCTCCGCACGCTCGGAAAATACTATATCGTTGACATCGGACTTCGCAATTATTTACTGGGTTTCCGCAATCGCGACAGCGGTCACGCCATCGAGAATGTCGTTTACTTTGAGCTTCTTCGCCGTGGCTATGATGTAGCAATCGGCAAAATCGGCAATGGCGAGGTGGATTTCATCGCAACGACAGCTGACGAAAAAAAGTATATTCAGGTAACGGAGTCCATGATGAGCGAGGACGTGCGCAAGCGTGAACTCGCACCGCTGCAAAGCATTCGTGATAACTACGAAAAAATCGTGTTATCTCTTGAGCCGGGACTTGATACTTCCTATGACGGCATCAAATCCGAGAACCTCATTGATTGGCTGCTCAACGAATAAGCGCTGCATTTTCAAAGAAACGTTCTTTGAGCCCCCACCGCAGAATGTATCGATTATAATAGGTAGAAACTCATCCAGAAATGTCAAAGAGCCCGCCAGCACACCGTGTTATTCACAGTATGCTGACGGGCTAAAAATACTCAACCCTTTTTCTTTACAAAGCAGCGTTTTTTATAGAACGCAATGCCATAGCAATGAATGTGGTCACTCTCATACTCATCTTCAAAATCCTTGGCATACATTCTTTGGTCAATTTGCCGCAGCGCCTTGTCACATGCAGATTCCAAATCGTCTAATGTCATCGCGCGTTTCGCTTCAAAAATAGCCACCCGGCCATTGATCGTATCGCAGACAACGACATCACTTCGACCTTCTCCATGTTCCTTGTTTGAATCCACCTGATATCCTGCACCAGCGAAAATACCGCTCAGAAATGCGTGATAAAAGTCCTCTCCATAATCATGGTAGCTTATGGTGCGCCTTAATAGTGTGCTCACTTCCCTTGTGATGCTTTCGCAGTCGCCACGCCACACGGCTTCAAAAAGGGCATTCTTATTCCATTTGGAAGCACTTTCCTCAAACCATTCAGCGACCTCTGTTTCAAAAATCTGCTTAATTTCCAAATTCGGAATTTTCAGTGCCACCATGTTATCCGGAAGAGCTTCATTGATTTCACCATCTCTGACCCGTGTCAAATAGCCCGTCAGGTACATCATGCTCCATAGATTTTCCTCAGATGAGTGCAAATAGTCATACGTCAGATTTTCATCCACTCTCTGTACGATATATCCGCCGCCCATCAGCGTTTCCATTTTCTTTGTAATGCTCGTGCCGGCATAATCAATGAACGAGCGAATGATTGCGTTATCACTTGTATCTTTCCAATACTCATCTGGTTCTGCATTGGAATTTTTCTGCAAATCATCAATATAGCACATCACATCCCAAGGGCAATAGACATCAGCATCACCGAAACGGTAGCCATCATACCATTTCTTTATGACTTCTTCCTTCCCCTTGATGCCTGCATCTTCAAGGATTTTATCCACTTCGCTTTGAACAAATCCATAGTATTCGTTAAGGTGAGACGAAGTAATTGTGTTCGAGACGAAATTGTTTGTGCCTGTAAAAATGCTCTCCTTTGCAATTTTCAGGCATCCAGTAACCACGGCAAGTTGAAGATACGGATTATCCTTTAATGCCTGCATAAATCCCTTCATGATTTCAAGCATTTCTTTGTAGTAGCCGTTGCTGGTTGCTTTCGCCATAGGAACATCATACTCATCAATGAGAAGAATTACATTTTTATGATAGTGTCTGTTCAGAAACTCTGAGAGAATTTGAAGTGAACGCATCACTTCAACCTTTCCCGCGTGCTTATACGCAATGTTCCAAAACAGCTTCTTTTCTTCTTCGTTCAGCACCGAGCTTTGCATCAGATATTCATGTTTCTTATAAAGTTCTCCAATTTCATAAACAAACTGCTCATACGCAGTTGAAAAATCGTTTCCCTCAACTGCTTTAAGACTCAAACTCATCACAGGCCACTGGTTCATCCACGCATCGCAAATATCCTTTTGCTTTGAAATTTCCAGTCCTTCAAACAAACTTTTGCTATCTTTTTGAATGTCTAAGAAGCACTCAAGCGTACTCATTCCTAACGTCTTTCCAAAGCGGCGCGGGCGAGTTATTAATGTAACTTGCGTACCGGACGACTTGAGTATTTCACCAATCAGCCCTGTCTTATCGACATAGTATAGACTTTCTCTACGGATCTTTTCAAATTCGGATTTTCCCTTCGGAATGTTCAAAAAAGCCATGCTACCTACTCCCTTCCGAAGCATTACTACCAAGGCTGCTCTTGCGCATAACCCTCAAAAGGATATTGAACCTCAGTGTACTTTGATTTTACCATCTATCTCTGGAAATAGCAAGTCAATCGGACGGAATAGCCGGCGATATTTTTCTCATGCCACTTGTCAAACAACTTCTTCGCTGCAGCCATGATGCACTAATTGGAAAGTTCGACAATGCCACGGTGGATTTCATCACAATCTCACCGATTGCCTGTTCAAGAAATAAGCGCTGCATTTTCAGAGACACGTTCTTTGAGTCCCCACCGCAGAATGTACTTATTATGATAGGTAGAAACTCATCCTGAAATGCCAAAGAGCCCGCCAGCACACCGTGTTATTCACAGTATGCTGACGGGCTGAAAATACTCAATCCTTTTTCTTTACGAAGCAGCGTTTTTTATAGAACGCAATGCCATAGCAATGAATGTGGTCACTGTCATACTCATCTTCAAAATCTTTAGCGTACATTCTTTGGTCAATTTGCCGCAGCGCCTTGTCGCACGCAGATTCCAAATCGCCTAATGTCATCGCGCGTTTCGCTTCAAAAATTGCCACCCGGCCATTGATGGTATCGCAGACAACGACATCACTTCGACCTTCTCCATGTTCCTTGTTGGAATCCACCCGATACCCTGCACCAGCGAAAATGCCGCTCAGGAATGCGTGATAAAAGTCCTCTCCATAAAGCGGGTGCAACTTAGGGATTTCATAATCCCGGAAATATCGGCATAGTCGTGTCATGCGGCTATGCCGTTTTTCCTTTTCCGTCTGGCTGTGGCGGATTGAATGAGCCAATACAATTCCATACGATTCTGAGCTTCTGCACCTTTTTGCCGCATACACGTTCAGCTTGGAAAACCTCAATACGCTCAACAAATTCCCTTATGATCTCCGCATTCAGTTCGCGGATATCTGTATGCTTTCGTACAAGAGCAATGAAGCTATCCACATTCACACGGTTCTCCTGCTGAGCGACAATATTACCTCGAAGCACCGTGATGCGTTCTTCCAGTGTCTTTTGCTCCGCTTCATAACTTTCGGACATCTTGGCAAAACGCTCATCGGATATCTTGCCCTCGACATTGTCCTCATAGAGCCGCTGAATGATGGTATCGAGCTTGTGAATCCGTGTCTGAGCCTGCTCCCGTTTTTCGTCTCGGAGCGTCTTTTCGGTTTCGGCTTTGGACAACTTTGTGACCATTTCTACGAACGCGTCCTCGTGCTCACGCACATAGGCGGTTACATTGCGGATACCGTCCAGCAGGAACTCCTCAATAACGGAATTGCGGATCTGATGTGAGGAACAGACTTCTTTTCCCCGTTTACGATAGGTGGCGCAAACCATGTACTCGCTTTGCGGTAGATTGCGCCCGCGCACCTGATACAGCTTCGCACCGCAGTCGGCACAGAATACCATGCCGGACAAAACAGCCTGTTTCTGTCCGCATAGCCGTTGGCAAGTAGCTGCTCGGAGCAGGCATATAGTTTCTCCACAGCCTCACCGATAGCCTCTGCGCTGCGGCCGACATCACGCACCGTTTTCACGATGATGCAGTCAGGCGCACGGTCGCCGAACCAGAGATAAAGCGTAGCCGGGCACTTCCGATTAGCACGGCTGCATCCGCTGATCTCCACATTGAAACCGTTGCCGAAATCCCGGTACAGGCACTTTTCCAAGTCGATGGTGCGGATGCTGTAGTTTTCACCGAGAGCCTTTTTCAGCTCCGGCAGTGACAGGTAATGTACCATTGTCTGTTTTCCTCCTTCCTGAATTGATGCTGCGGGTAGCAGTGGGTGGCAGTACGGGTAGCGGCATTTTTGAACACTGCAACCCCCAAAAAGCCTTGTGTATCAAGGACTTTCGCCTTACGGGTAGCAGAGGTAGCAGCTGATGCAGAGTTTATGCCCACAGGAAATAATCCTTGTATGCATTTCTCTGACTCGCTTCCCAACTTTATTTTTTCGGCTGAGAAGTTGGAAGAACTGCTACCTCTGCTACCCAGTGCCCTAAAACCCTTACCGCTCTTGTGTTTTCTTGGGTAGCAGCAGTAATTTTTACTGCTACCCGTACTGCTACCTCTGCTACCCGAATTACAGAAAATCCGTACCATTATAGCCGTATTCCCTTGCGTACTGCTCCTTGGCTTCAAGCGTCAGCGTGTAATCCTTGTAGTAGGTGTTGCCCTTCTGCCGTGTGGTCATCTCTGCATATAGCTTGCCGAGATGCTCGGCAAGCTCCTCACGAAACTCTTTCGCAGTCTTGGAAAAGCCGTTATTGTTATCCCGGCACCATGCCTGATAGACACGGTAGATGCGCCCGGTGGTGCAGTGTTTTTGTATCCTGCCATTCTGCCACGGGCACATACACTCCTCAAAGAAGCTGACGACCGTGCTGTTTTCGGACATATACCGTGTCCGTGCTGCCGAGATACTCTCCGGCTCGGAAAAGCGATAGCCGTTGCGGATGACCGTTTGCAGCGCCAGATCGCCTTGTAAACGATGCCGCCGCGCTCGGCGTACAACTTGTCCAGCAACCGCTTGTCCTGCTGCTCCTTTGGGATGACGTTGGGACAGCGGACGACCATGATGCGGTTATATACCCACTGGCCACCGTCGCCGCCGAATTTCGGAAGCCGGTTCATACAGAACCAGAGCAGGCCGTTGTATGTGAATTCAAACGCCTGCTGCCCTTTGAACTTGGCATAGAGGCTGTCGCCGCCGGTGATCTTTTTAAAGGTCTTCAGCTCGTCCACAGTCAGAAAGCTCATATCCGAGGAACCGGCGAGGCGTGTGCCGTAGATCGCGCCGATGCCGAAACGGGCCTCGATCTCCTTCAGGTCAATGCCGATGAAGTTGCCTTTGCCGAGCAGCCGCTCCACAAGGCTTTTGAGCTGGGATTTGCCCGTATCGCCGTCGCCTACGAGGAACAGGGACTTTTTCAGCCGCCAGCCCTTGATGTTGGAAATACATACGCCGATGAATTCCAGCAGCAGCCGCTCGATTGCGGGATCGCCGTTCGTAAGCTTTTTCATATACGCATCGAAAACCGGCGTCGGCTCCGGTCTGCCCGTCCAGTCGCACAGGATCTGGATCGTGGAATACACGGTCGGCGTGTGCGGAATCAAGACGGTATCCGTTTCGGTGACTCGGAGCAGACCGTTCTTGAAATTGATCAGGTTTTCGTCGGCATCAAGCTCCTCCTGACTTATATAGTTGAGATCGGTGGTGATGTGCTGCAAGGCTTCTGCGACCTTGCTCATCTTGACCAGCTCCTCGTCATAATCGGCAATACACTGCTTGATAATGCCCATGAACATATCGTTGGAATACAGCCGGTAGCAGCCGTTCTCGTAGACATATTTCAAAAGCCCCTGCTTACCGTTATCCCTAACGAGGATGTAATTCAAATTCTCTCGAACATATCTCGCCAGCAGCGGTGTCACGATGTACGGCTCTCCGGTCGCTTTGTTAAAGCGGATAAAATACGGGTGCTCCATCTTAGATTTGTGGAGTATACCGTCGCAGGCTTCGATACCTTTCTCGATGGTGGCCGTGCGGTAATCCTCACGCTCCCACTTTTCCCGGTACAGAGCGGAGGAACGGAACACCCGGTCAATCATCTCCGGGTCTGCGCCTGTGCGAAATGCGATCATGGCGCACAGTGCACAGTCTGCCTCGGACTGGGAACCGTAGTCGGAGAAATCTCCGTCGCAGTATAGCTTGCGGAATTTCTCGCCGTTTTTCTGCTTCAGCAGATTGGCCACGATGTCGAACAGCTCACGGTCGTCACCGTCCCGCTTTTCACTGTATTTCACCTTCTGCTTTCGACGCATATCCTTGTCCAGCGTAACGAGCAGTGCGTCCGTACACTCTTTCAGCGGAACATTACGTATCACATTGCCTGTATAAACGGCAAAGCGATTTGTGATACCGCCGCAGTACAGCTCCGTGCTGTTGTGCGGATTTTTCATGTAGAACGCTTTGTCCAGTCGCAATTTTCCGTCTTTATCAAGATAGGTCGGCACTTGGTTGATATCGCATTTCCCGTAGATATGGATACCGCCGCCGCTGACTGAATACTCGGCATAGGAGTTGAATCGTTCAAGCATCAGCTGCACAAATGGGTCGGAGAGTTCCTTGTGGTCGATATCCAAAAAGAAGTACCCTTGCGGAATCTTGAATCCGACGCCGTTATAGCCGCGCTCTTCGGCGGCTTTGAAAGCCTCATCGTATGTCACCCATGTGTGTGCATACTCGCTGTTCGTGCCTGTCGCTGCGCCGCTTGCGGAGATCGGCACCTTCGTGCGCTTGCCCTTGCGGGTCTCATAATTCCAGCAGAGCCATATCTTTTGTGATTTCAGCTCGTCCATATGCATTTCACCGTCACCCCCTCTCTCTGCGTTATTTTCACGGCGCTCACTCCTGCTTGTTTGAAGTGATGACCAGCCACTCACGAAAAGCGTCAACGGGAATGAGGCTCCTTGTGCCGATGCGGATGAACGGAAAGCCATCCGATTTTACAAGCTCGTACGCCTTCGGCAGGGATATTCCCAGCTGCGCAGACAACTCTTGTACACTCATGGTCGTTTTCTCCATGTACTTCTCTACCTCCATTTCTGTAAATTTGGGCGCAAAAATACCACCTTCAAAAATCTCGCATGGATTTTCATGGGTGGTCACGTCAGCACAATATTGGCTTTTCCGTTTGTCATGATCTGCCGGACTGCATTGTAAGCCGTAAGGTCTTTCACGCCGCAGTCGTTTCGCTTGTCGATGCGTTCCTCTCGCTGCTTGATTCGGCGGTTTTCACGCTGGCGTTTTCTGTCTTTCAAGTTCATTGCCTCCTTCTGAAAAAATATAGACTGCTCCCGCAGGTGCGGGAAACAGCCTTTCCTGGTTGACATCCGCGAATGAGAAATACGTTTCTCACATATCTCACTCACATTATATAACTTTGCGTTATTCGAGTCAATAGCAAAACAGAAAATTTTTCGTAGAATTTTATACGATTGTAGAACCCAATAGAATCTATTCTCACAAACGACTTGACGAAACTCACTTATAGTAATATAATATGAGTGAAATCCAAGACGAGGTGTGAGAACCATGTTTCCTGAACGACTGAAAGACCTTAGAAAAGAAAAAGGCATGACACAGATCGAGCTTGCCACAGCACTTGGCGTATCCAGTGGCACCATTGCCATGTGGGAAACTGGAAAGCGCAAGCCCAGCTTTGAGATGTTTGAAAAACTGACGCAGGTTTTTGATAAACGAATCGATTATATTCTTGGTACGTCCGATGATCCAACCCCAGCCAAACTGAACGACATGGAAGTCACACAACTGGGAAACTGGGCAATGCAGGAGGAGTACGAGGATGTGATGCGTAAATACTCTCTGCTCGATGATTTCGGACAGAAAACGATAGCTGCCGTTTTGCGCATGGAGTTCGCTCGTTGCCAGGAGCAAGGAACCCTAAAAAGTGGGAAAAGCGTGTCCGTTTCCGTAAAAGTGAGAGATTTTCCGGATGAAGTGCTTACTGCGAATACAACGGAGGGTGAATAATGGATTTCACTTTATTGATTGAAGGGTTGCGTCAGGCAAAGTGCATTACCCCCTTGGAAAAGGATATTCTGGATACATGGGACGAGCTTCAGAAATCCCCGTTTGACCGCAGCTCTGCGCAACTGCAAATAATGCAGAACAATGCAAATCATCCGGAGATTCTTGCCGCGATCAAGGCGCTGCCAACAACAGTTGTTCGTCCTTTTGACCAGGTAACGGAATCCGATATCCGATATAATTTAGGGAAACAACTTGAGGCGCTTGCCGTGAAAGAGGGGTGACCGACCAATGGCTAACAAACTGGAACTGACTTGGTACGGCAAGGACGAGCCGATTCGAGTCGAGCCTCGTTTACTTATTGAAAACACAGAGCTTTCCAATACCGCCGCCGACCTGGATACGCAGAATATGCTGATCCATGGGGATAATCTGCTGGCACTGAAAGCACTGGAAAGTAAATTTGCTGGGCAAGTAAAGTGCATCTATATCGATCCGCCGTACAACGCAAATGCCGCAAACATATATGAAGACAATATTGAACATAGTCTTTGGCTCAATCTGATACGCCCGCGCCTACAAATTATGTGGAGGCTTTTGGGTGATACGGGTTCCATATGGATAAGCATTGATGACAATGAACGTGATTATCTGAAGGTTTTGTGCGATGAGGTATTTGGCCGATTATCTTTCCTTGCCTCCATTGTATGGCAAAAACGTTATTCACGCGAGAACCGAGAGGCGATTGGCGACTCACATGAATACATTCTTGTTTATGTAAAAGACAAAGATGCATTTAAAAAGGCAAGAAATTATCTTCCACTTGCAGAAAAACAACTCAAAGCGTACAAAAATCCGGATAATGACCCTCGAGGCGCATGGCAATCAGTTTCGTTGCTTGCGCAAGGATACCGGCCCAATCAAATGTACGAAATTGTTGCCCCAAATGGGAAAATACATACACCGCCACCGGGAAATTGTTGGAAAGTCGTAGAGCCAGAATTTAAGAAAGCGCTTGCGGACGGACGAGTGACCTTCGGAAGTGACGGAAATGGCGTGCCTCGCAGAAAACAATTTTTATCAGAAGCAAAGGGAATTGTACCATGGACGTGGTGGCCGCAGGACGAAGTCGGCCACACTGGTGAGTCTAAGGACGAAGTAAATGCTTTGTTTGGAAGTGATATTTCGTTTGATACCCCCAAGCCCGAGCGTTTAATTCAGCGCATCATCCATATTGCCTCCAATCCCGGCGATTTGGTTCTTGATTCCTTCCTCGGTTCCGGCACCACGGCTGCCGTCGCGCAGAAAATGGGGCGGCGTTGGATTGGCGTGGAAATGGGCAATCACGCCTATACCCATTGCAAAGTGCGCATGGATAAGGTCATTGCCGGAGAAGACCCCGGCGGCATTACCAAGGCGCAGAACTGGCAGGGCGGCGGTGGGTACCGCTTCTATGAGGTAGCACCTACGCTCATTAACAGAGATCCCTTTGATGAATATGTCATCAACGAGGACTATGACGCCAATATGCTGGCTGCGGCGGTGGCTCTGCACGAGGGATTCCGCTATCAGCCGGATGGAGACCTGTTCTGGAAACAGTCTGTAGGCAACGAGAACAGCTACCTCTTTGTGACTACCCGCCACCTGAACAGCCCCTATCTGGACTCCATCAAGGACACCATGGAGGAGGGCGAGTATCTGATCATCGCTTGCCGCTCCTTTGACAGCGGACTGGACAAGGCTTACGATAATATCACAGTGAAGAAGATCCCGCAAATGCTGCTGGAACGCTGCGAGTTCGGCAAAGCGGATTACAACCTGAATATCGTACACCCGCCGGTGTATGATGATTGCGACGAGGAGGAAGAGGATGTCTAACGATTTTCCGCTCTATACCACAGACTATATCAGTGGCGTCATGTCCCTCCGCAAACCGCAGACGCAATCCCTGAAAATTCTTGAAGAGATCACCAACGCCGTGCAACTCCGCAAGGGAATGAATCTGAAAGCGGCACTGGGCGCTGTCCACGCTATGTATCCGATCTGCTCCGATTTTGAGCGTGACTTTATGTCCCTGACTTTTGCTCTGGCAACCGGCGTCGGCAAGACTCGCTTGATGGGAGCCTTTATCGCCTACCTTTACACGCAGCACCATATCAGGAACTTTTTCGTGGTTGCTCCCAATACCACGATTTTTGAAAAACTCAAAAAGGATCTCAGTGATAACAACAGCGCCAAGTATGTGTTCAAGGGCCTCGGCTGTTTCAGCACGCCGCCGCAGATCATTACGGATGACGATTACCGTGAAAAAACGCTCTCCCTGTTTGAATCCGATGTTCACATCTTCGTGTATAACATCGATAAATTCAACAAAGAGGGCGCAAATATGAAAAAGGTGAACGAGCTCATTGGGGACTCGTTCTATCAGGCGTTGTCCGACTTACCGGACCTTGTGCTCATTATGGATGAGTCGCACCATTACCGGGCAGAGAAAGGGGCGCAGGCGCTGAACGAGCTGCATCCGCTGCTGGGACTGGAATTGACAGCGACACCATTGGTGACCAAGGGGAACAAGCAGGTGCCGTTCAAAAATGTGGTATATGAATACCCGCTATCCAAAGCAATTGAGGACGGCTATACCCGCACGCCCTATGCCGTGACCCGCTCGGACATTGATTTTTATAACTTTGGTGATGAACAGCTGGATAAAATGATGCTGCTGGACGGCATCACCTGCCATGAGAGCACAAAGCGCAAATTGGAAGTCTACGCTGCCAATCACGGCAAGCCTGTGGTGAAGCCGTTTATGCTCGTAGTTTGCAAGGATACGGATCACGCAACCTGGGTGGAGCAATTCGTAAAGTCAGACGAATTCCGTAGTAGCGCATATCGCAACAAAACGATCATCGTCCACTCTAAACAGAAGGGTGCAGAGACCGAAGCGAACACTCGTCTGCTTCTGGATGTGGAAAATCCGAAAAATCCGGTGGAGATCGTGATCCATGTCAATATGCTCAAAGAGGGCTGGGATGTCAACAATCTCTATACTATCGTCCCGCTTCGGACGGCCGCTTCTAAAATTCTGCGAGAGCAGATGGTAGGTCGCGGCTTGCGCCTGCCCTATGGGGAGCGTACCGGTGACCGGGATGTGGACGCCGTCATGCTGACTGCCCATGATAAATTCAATGATATTCTGGCGGAGGCGCAGAAGGGTGATTCTATTTTCAAGGCTGGAAATGTCATTAAAGCAGAAGAGATCAAGCCCGAAGAAGTGGTCTATACCCAGCTGACAATAGAAACCGATCCGGATGCCGAACTGGAAAAAGCGTATGCTCATACTCAAATTGAAAAGACGGATGCCACAGATGCACTGCTTAAGAAGGCAGCTGATTTGATCAAAGCAGAGGTTGAGCAGCACATTCAGCACACCCCGGCGCATACGGTCACCCCTGTGCAGGCACAGCAAATTGTAGAAACGGTCAAACAGAAGGTCGCTGAAGATAAGGATCTGGGGCAGACCTTCAAGGAGAATGAAATGCCGCTGGCAGCATGGATGCTCTACCAGACCGAGGAAACGCACAGAGCTGCCGTGAACAAATTTATTCCGATTCCCCGTATCAAGGTAACGGATGCCGGTGTTGAGGAATATGTGTTCGTAGACTTTGATTTGGACATGGCAGATTTTACCCATGTGCCGATCAAGAATGAGCTGCTCGTTCAGAATTTGGAGGATATGCAGGACCGGCAGCGCATCAAGGGCGATGCGATCGATTTTGAGGGCTACAATCCGAAAAAGGTCATACTGGAGCAACTCCGACAGAAACCGGAGATCGACTACGAAAAATGCTCCAAACTGCTGTTCAAGCTGATCACGCAAGTCTGCGACCACTACGAAATACAGTACGGCACCAATGGAATGCAGAACATCATTATGATGTATAAGCGTGATATCGGAAACAAGATCTATAAGCAAATGCTGCAGCACTTCTATTGTGAGAACGGCTTTTTGCAGGAAGAGGTCGTCGGCACAAGAGATTACAACCTGCAGCAGCCTTACAGCTGTGCCGAACGGGTCAATCTTTTCTCCGATGATTATACCGGGAATATCCAATCAGTTTTGTTTGATGGTGTCAAGCGGGGCGTATTCGACGCTGCCAAGTTTGATAGCCGCCCTGAACTGGTACTTGCACGGGTGTTGGAGACGGACACCGATGTGCAGAACTGGCTTCGCCCTGCTCCGCAGGAATTCAATATCACCTACAATCACGGGCATAACTATGAGCCGGATTTCGTTGTGGAGACCGACGATACGATTTATCTCGTAGAGGTAAAGGGCGAGGACAAGCTCAGTGACCCGGATGTTATCGCCAAGAAAAAGCGCGGTATCCAGTACTGCGAAGTTGCCTCTCGCTGGGGAAAGGCGAACGGCTATAAGCAGTGGCGGTATCTGTTTATTCCATCCAAGCAAGTTATGCCGAATTCAAGTTTTGCGCAGTTGGCGAAACGGTTTGAGGAAAACTGACACTGATGTGACAGAATGCCATCGATGCCGAAACGCATGAACGTAGAGATGCTTACGCGTCTCTAAAGTGTATTTCTTTGTAAAAATGAGACATATTGAAAAATGTTAGGGAGTTTATATGACAACAGAAGAATTCATTGATTATGTTGAAGAGCGAACATACCCATTTACATTTTTAGAAAACGGTCGGGCACAGCTTTCTGAGCTGTTTAGAAAATACCCGGAATCGCTCCTGCAAGAGTGTGTAGACATTGGAATAAAGCAGTATTTCAGATACGAAAATGGAAAATTGACGCAAAAATCTGTATCTGAATTCCTAAACAAGCTCGGCGGAATTGCATATAACAAATCACGCAGTCCGATAGATCAAGAACTTTACCATATAAAAAATGTCTGTAAAAAGACATATCCCTACTGGAACGAGAGTCAAGGCGACGATATTCTGAGCCGGTATGTACATGCTCTAAGAAATGTTCAATGGTCAGATAAACAGATTTTAGATGACCTGCAAAATGAAGTTAAAAGAGTTTGCACCTCAAGTCGTAACTGGACAGAGTGGTCAGGTACTATGGAGCAATGGATTACAGACATTGCGGGATGGGACAAGGACGACAGCTCAACCATTGTGGAAGCTGGGAGCATACTGCCGACCCAGATGTTTGAGAGTGTTTCCACCAATATTCAATCTCTCTGCAAACAAATCAATGCAAGTTACGAACACAATCTCTATGATTGTACAGCCGTTATTATGCGGCGCTTGCTGGAGGGACTGCTTGTATTGGCTTATCAAAACCATGACATCGAGTCTGAAATAACGGAAAAATCTGGATGGCATTTTACGCTTGATAAAATTATAAAAAATGCTGCGCAAAACAAGAAATTGGCTTTATCCGCAAACACTAAAAGAGATATGCCGTTATTTAAAGATATCGGTAATTTTTCTGCGCATAAGATTTGGTATAATTCGACAAAGCAAGATATAGAGCCACATATTTTGAAATATCGTGTTATAATTGAGGAACTCATGTACAAGGCCGGAGTTAAATAAAAAGAGGCCACATCTTCGGAATATTCCGCTGATGTGGCCTCTTCTTTTGTTCCGCTTGAAGAGAGCAGGTTAATATCATTGTATTCCTGAAATCCCCAAGTTCAACCCTCTAATCATGGTAGCTTATGGTGCGCCGTAATAGTGTGCTCACTTCTCTTGTGATTCCTTCGCAGTCGCCACGCCACACGGCTTCAAAAAGTGCATTTTTATTCCATTGGGAAGCATTTTCCCTAAACCATTTTGAAACTTCAGTTACAAAAAGTTCTTGAATTTCGAGATTAGGAATTTTTAATGCCACCGTATCTTCTGGCAACGCTTCAGCAATCTCGCCGTCTCTGAGGTGTGTTAAATAGCCCGTCAAATACAACATACTCCATAGATTTTCCTCAGAGGAATGAAGGTAATCGTATGCCAGATTCTCATCTACTTTTTGGACAATGTATCCACCATCCATCAAAGTTTCAAATTTCTTCGTAATACTGGCACCCGCATAGTCAATAAAAGAACGAATTACCGCATTATCGCTTGTGTTTTTCCAAAAGTTATCCGGTCGAGCATTATAGCACTTCTCACAAAAGCGGTCACCCCTTTACAGCAGGTGTATAATAGGCATAGGAGATGATAGAAATGCTGCACAATGAAGCACGGGAACTGTTGGTAGAGGGTTACGAAGCGACGCACAACGCGGAAGCAATCGCGAAGAT
>ERZ780058.151-NODE-151-length-17155-cov-4.17965_pt1 | contig 17155 bp, 9 predicted proteins | sample MGYA00511922_ERZ780058 | MGnify/ENA primary metagenome ERZ780058 (study PRJEB29588, sample SAMEA1970897) | human gut metagenome | biome: human gut; feature: human-associated habitat; material: faeces | place: Denmark | collected 2008/2010 ...
TCTCCATGCAATGGCAGCAGTTGTACCTCGAATACTATCTGCCCGCTATCATGAGGCGGCCGTTCATAGTCGGCGCCACAGAGTGGAATTTCATTGATTTCAGTTCTGCCAATCGCCAGGAGGCTACGCCACACATTAATAATAAAGGGCTGATGTACAATGATCGCCGGCCTAAAGATGTGTTTTATTATTTTCAGGCATTTTTGCGTAAGGATATTCCGGTGCTGCACATTGCTGTGGATGACTGGAAGCATCGGACTGTGGTTTCGGACGGCGAAGCAGTGGAACATCCGGTGAAAGTGTATTCCAATCTGGATAAGGTAGAGCTGTCTGTCAATGGGAAAAAACTCTCTGTACAAGACATTGAGAATTGCCATGCTGGGTGGCGGGTACCTCTTGTTGTGGGAAGAAACACGCTTGTAGCATCCGGCATCTATCAAGGGAAGAAGGTGGAGCAGGTTTCGGACATTTTTGTGAAGATGCAGCCTCGCTATATCGCGGCAGCCGGCTCCGGACAGCTGGAACTTGCAGTGAACGTGGGCAGCAACTGTTTCTTTACGGATAACAAGAGTGATCTTTGCTGGCTTCCCGACCAAGCTTATACTCCTGGGAGTTGGGGCTACATAGGTGGAGAGATTTTCCGCCGTTCTCCGGGACGTATCGGAACCACTGCCGAAGTGAAAGACACCCGTAACGTTCCTTTGCTCCAGACCAAACGCAAGGGCATCAAAGCCTATCGCTTCGACTTGCCCGACGGCGACTATGAAGTGGAACTTCTTTTTGCTGACCTGAACGCACGTTCCGAACGGGTGACTTACGATTTGGGAGCTGTCGCTACCCTAGACAATGCCGATTTCCGCGGCAGTGTCTTCAATGTTTCTGTCAACAACCGACCTTGGCTGAGCCATTTCTCTCCGGCGATAGAAGTAGGCGGGAACCGTTGCATATCCAAGAAACTGCATGTTGCCGTAACCGGTGGAAACCTTACGGTGAACTTTGAGGCGGTGAAAGGGATGACGTTCTTGAATGGGATAAAGATATTCAGGATTCATTGATGTTCTATTCTTAATAATGTTGTATTAACCGATAAATTGAGTGAAACATGAAACACAAATTACTTACCGGGTCTCTCTCCTTCACAGTAGGGATGGGATTCAGCGCTTTGCCTGCCGTCGCGCAGCAATCTCCGGCTTCCACTGAGGTCAAGCCCAATGTAATCATTATCAACGTTGATGACTTGGGCTATGGCGACATTGGTTGTTACGGTGCCACCAAGGTCAAGACTCCCAATATAGACCGTCTGGCATCGCAGGGCCGTAGCTTTATGGACGCTCATTCATCCTCGGCTGTTTCCACGCCTTCACGTTATGGACTGATGACCGGTCAATATCCTTGCCGTGAGGATATTTGGGGGGCAATCTTCCTGAATCAGACTCTGCAAATTGATACGGCACGCACCACAATTGCGGATGTGATGAAACGTTCCGGCTATTCCACTGCCATCGTGGGGAAGTGGCATCTTGGATTCCGTACGGACGAAAAGATGGACTGGAACAAGGAACTGGCTCCCGGACCACTTGAATTGGGATTCGATTATTACTTCGGTGTGCCTATTCTCAACAGTCATCCACCTTTTGTTTATGTGGAGAACCATCATGTGGTGGGTTATGATTCCAACGACCCGTTTGTAAGAGGCAAGAGGGCAGAAACGGAGGAGTTCGATGAAAAATTCGGTATCAACTCTATTGGTGGAGCCACGGCTGCGCACCGTTTGTACAAAGACAGGGCTGTAGCCACTACTTTGAAAGACCGGGCCGTGCAGTGGATAAAGGAACATAAGGATTCACCTTTCTTCTTGTATTATGCTACCACCAACATCCATCATCCTTTTACACCGGCCGAACGCTTTGTAGGTACCAGTGAGGCAGGACCTTACGGTGATTCAATCCATGAATTGGACTGGGTGGTAGGCGAGATTATGCGTACCCTCGATGAGGAAGGGCTGGCGGGAAATACTCTGCTCATCTTCACCAGTGACAACGGAGGAATGCTGAATCATGGAGGGCAGAGAGCTTGGAAGGCAGGACACCATATCAACGGCAAGCTTCTTGGTTTCAAGTTCGGAGCTTGGGAAGGCGGGCATCGCATTCCTATGATTGTCCGCTGGCCGGGCAGGATTCCTGCGGGCAGCGTATCCAACCAGTTGATGTCCAATGTTGACATGCTTGCCACTTTGGCTGCCCTCACAGGATATGAATTGCAGGAGCAGGACGGGCCGGACAGTTTCAATATGCTTCCTGCCCTTATCGGAAATCCCGGGAAAATGATTCGGGACCATATTATTATCTGTCCTTCCCAAAAGAGCCATCTTTCCATTCGCAAAGGGAAGTGGGTCTATATTCCGGCGCAAAACAGCGGTGGATTTACAGGAAAGAATGTCGGTGGCCATGACTTGGGCGGGGCATCCGCTTTCCAGCTCACCCATCGGGTGAACAGCGATATAGAAAATGCCCGGATAAAGCCGGATGCACCCTCTGTGCAGCTTTACAATCTGGAGGAAGACCCATACCAGACCACAAATGTGTATGAACAGCATCCCAAAGTGGCACGCAGGCTGGCGCGGATACTGGAGGAGAAGATAAGGAAGTCGGATGCCACAAGAAAGTGACAACCGATAGATTGATGAAAAACATAATTTGAAAAATGAAGAATACCATGATGAAAAAGTTTTTTGTAGGTTTATTCTCCCTTTTGATGGGAGTAGGCAGCGCTTTTGCGCAGACCAATATGTCTAGTGAAATGTATGACCTTGCCAAGATGAAGGAAGGCTTGCGCAACCGCCGTGTCAGCAGTTATGACCGTACGGGCAACAACCGTGACCACCTGAAGGCCATCAAGCCGGGCGAAACGGCTGTCTTGGCCGACATCAAGGGGGCAGGCGTAATCAACCATATCTGGATAACGATGTCTCCGGGACCGCGCCAGCTTTCCCGTAACGACATCATCCTTCGGATGTACTGGGACGGCAGCGACGAACCTTCTGTCGTGTCCCCCATCGGTCCCTTTTTCGGCCAGGGATGGAACGAACAGTATAACTATGCTTCTTTTGCACTTTCTTCCGGTCCCAACGGTGGTACGGGTTTGTGCAGCTATTTCGCCATGCCTTTTGCCAAAGGTGCGCGCATTGAGATAGAGAATCAGACGGATGTCAACATCGGCGCCTTCTACTACTACATAGACTATGTGGAGATGAAGGAACTGCCCAAGGACATGGGGCGTTTCCATGCGTGGTTTAACCGTGAGATTACCGAAGCGCTTCCCGAAGGGGAGACCGAGTGGGGTTCCGTGGGTAAGCAGACGGAGAATAAGGACGGAGCCGACAATTATGTGTTTGCCGATATCAAGGGAAAGGGCCATTTTGTGGGATTGAATTATTATGTACAGTGCCCTACCCCCATGTGGTATGGTGAAGGCGATGACATGTGGTTCATCGACGGTGAAAAACAGTCTTCCTTGATAGGAACCGGTACGGAAGATTTGTTCAACACCGCCTGGTGCCCGAAAGAGCCCTACCAGCATATCTACTTCGGCTATCCACGTGTGAATAATGATGTCGGATTCTTGGGGCGTACACATGTCTATCGGTTCTTTATTCAAGATCCCGTCTTCTTTGAGAAAGGGCTGAAAGCCACCATTGAGCATGGGCACAACAATTGCCTGACCCTCGACCTGGCCACCGTTGCCTACTGGTATCAGGACAAGGCGACGGCTGTTCCCACCATACCCGACAAGGCGGGCCGTAAGCTGAAGCCGATGGTAAACAATGTGATGATGCACAAATGGCGTCATGAGTGGAGAAAGAATAAAGGGAATAAGGCTGACCTTTGGGGAAATGAATAAATTGCTGGAGGATATGAAATGAAGACATTATTAGTTATATCTGTTTTATTAGCATTTACTCTTTTGGGGCATGCCCAAATATGGAAAGTGCCTGAAGGTCATGAAACGCGGTGGACAAGTTTTGAAAATCCTACCGGTGCCAAGGGAACGGCAGCTCAAGTCAATAAAGGTGCAAAAGGAAGTGCTTTCGGCAGAATCATGGCGGGAGACAGCTGTGTTTTGTTGTCTCAGCAAGGACCCGGGATCATTAACCGTATTTGGCTGACAGTCAGCAAACGTAACCCTAAGATGCTTCGTGCGTTGCGTATCAAGTTTTATTGGGATAATTCTGTTGTTCCGGCAGTGGATGTCCCATTGGGAGATTTTTTTGGGAATCCGCTGTCACGTACATCTCGTTTTGAGAACTGTTTCTTTTCTAATCCGGAGAAGCGTTCTTTTAACTGTTCTATTCCGATGCCTTACCGCATCGGTGCCAAAGTGGTGTTTGTGAATACCTCGGATGAGGACCTGACACACTTGTTTTATGATATTAACTTTACTAAATTGCCGGAATGGGATTCGGAGATGAGCTATTTTCATGCTGTCTGGCGTGAAGACAAATCCACCAAGTTGGGAGTGGATTATACTGTTCTTCCCCAACTATCGGGCAAGGGGCGCTTTTTGGGGGTAAGCTTGGGTATCTTTGCCAATAAGGCCTATGAAACTACTTGGTGGGGAGAAGGTGAAATCAAGTTCTACATTGACGGAGATAAGGAATTTCCCACATTGAGTGGTACGGGAGTTGAAGACTATATTGGTACGGCTTGGGGGCAGGGCGAGTATTCCCACCGTTATCAAGGTTGTCCGATTGCAAATGCGGACAGTTGTTGGTGGAGTATGTATCGTTTCCACGTGCAGGACCCGATTTATTTTCATCATGATATAAGAGTTACATTGCAGCAGATTGGAGGTGCTCCATATCAAAAGGTACTCGAACTGTACAAGGCGAAGGTTCCTCTTGTACCGGTTACTATAGATAGAAGCGGTAAACTGAAATTCTATCGTTTATTAGATGAAGATTCAGACCTACATATCACGGATAAAGACTTTCCGCCAGGATTTGTTAATTTCTACCGCCAAGATCATGTAACTTCAACAGCATATTTCTATTTGGATAGGCCTGCAGTCTGAATAATCTTTAAATAACTTCCTAGTGTATGTTGTTGGGAATTAGTGTTTTATACAATGCTGTAGTAGTTACGTTGTAGTGCTTGAGCAGGTTGTGGTAATCTTGTGGTAGTTTGTTTTTTGACATACATCAATTGCTCCTATACTTTTGCAAAAGAATTTTAAATCAATACAAAATGAAGAAAAATTTATTAATTACATGTGTGATGTTGTTGTTTGCCGTTGTTTCGATGGCGCAGAACAAAATTACGGTTTCGGGTGTCGTTTCCGACAAGACGGGAATGACTGTTATTGGTGCTACAGTTTCGGTAAAGGGGGCTCCTCAACAAGGAGTCGTTACTGGACTTGATGGTGATTATAAGATTACCAATGTTCCCAGTAACGCTGTCTTGCTTTATAGCTATATTGGTATGAAAGACCAAGAAATAGCAGTGAATGGTCGTACTACTATTAATGTAGTAATGCAAGAAGACAATATGTTGATCGATGAAGTTGTAGTTGTAGGCTATGGTGTACAGCGTAAATCAGACTTGACCGGTGCTGTTGGTTCTATCAAGAGCGATGATTTGAAAAAGATTTCTACACCTAATGTGGCTAACGCATTGCAAGGTCGTGTGTCCGGTGTATTTATCTCTGCAAGCGGTGCTCCGGGTAGCTCTCCTGAAGTGCGCATTCGTGGTATCGGTACTACTAATAATAGCAATCCGCTCTATGTGGTTGATGGAATGTTTATGGACGATATATCATTCCTGAGTAACCATGATATTGAGTCCATGGAGGTATTGAAGGATGCTTCTGCTACTGCCATGTATGGTTCTCGCGGTGCTAACGGTGTAATCATTGTTACCACCAAGCAAGGTGCTGAAGGTAAAGCACAGGTGAACATTACTGCCAGTGAAGGATTTCAGTTCCAAAATAGCGGTAAGTTTGAGATGTGTACGGCTTCTGAATATGCTATGCTGCAAAATGAAGCTAACTTGAATATTAATCCAGATGGCGGTCTTGTTTATGATGACCCGGCTTCTTTCGGAAAAGGGACCAATTGGTTCGATGAGATTTTCCGAGTAGCGTCTGTCCGTGATTATCAAGTTGCTGTTAGTGGCGGAACAGAAAAGGTACGTTATAATTTGAGTGCCGGATATTTCCAACAGGATGGTATCATAAAGGAAAATTCTTATGACCGTTTTACTTTGCGTGCCAATAATTCATATAAAATAAACAAACATTTGACTATCGGGCATAACTTATCGGCTTCTTTCAGTCATACAAAAAATGAAAATAAGGGAGTTGTAAAATCTGCTTATAAACTGAGTCCTATCATTACTCCTTATGATGAGAATGGTAATTTCTCCGATCCTCAGGTGGCATCTACTGCTAATCCGCTTGCTACCCTCCATTATATGAATAGTGATAATTGGAAAGATAGAATTGTGGGTAGTGCATTCTTGAATTGGGAAGTTATTAAAGGGTTGAATTTTAAGACCAGCTTGGGCATTGATTATATTAATGGTAGAAGTCGTAATTTTACTCCTAAGTATTATATCTCGGAGTATCAAAAGGTAGATGAGAACAGCTTGTCTAAAACATGGACTAGAGATTTTACTTGGCTGTGGGAGAATATCTTGACTTATGATTGGCAAATCAATGATAAAAATCGTCTGAATCTTTTGGGTGGTATTACTGCTCAAAAATACACTAATGAAAAGTTAGGCGGGTCAGGACGTAGTTTCTTCTCAGAAGTGGAAGACTATTGGTATTTGGATCAGTCTTCAAGCGATACACGTGGACTTGAGAATAATGGAAAACATGAAGCCATGATGTCTTACTTGTTCCGTGCCAACTATGCTTTAATGGACAGATATTTGTTGACGGCTTCTATACGTGCCGATGGCTCTTCGAAGTTTGGACCGGATAACCGTTGGGGATATTTTCCGTCAGTAGCTGCCGGATGGAGGATTTCTGAAGAAGCTTTTATTAAAGATAATGTTGAATGGTTGAGTAACTTGAAGATTAGAGGTAGCTGGGGGCAAATTGGTAATGATAAGATTGGTAATGACAAATATTATGCATTGGCTAATGTAGCCCCTACTTATGATGCTGTATTTGGTGGTGATTATTATTCTGGTGGTACTGTAACTTCTCTTTATAATACACAAATCCATTGGGAACGTTCAGAGCAGTTGGATCTTGGTTTTGATTTAGGCTTGTTCAATAATCGCTTTTCTTTAGAGTTTGACTATTACAGAAGAGATACAAAAGAAATGTTGGTAAATGTGGATGTTCCTGCTTCTGTAGGACTTGCCTCTGTAGAAACAAACGTGGGCTCAGTACGTAACTCTGGACTTGATTTTACGGTGAAATGGGAAGACTCGTTTAAGGATTTTCGTTATGGCATCCGCTTGACTGGAACTACAATTAAGAATGAGGTGACTAATTTGGGAGGTAAACGTATCACCAGTGGGGATATAGGTTCCGGAAAAAGTGTTCATATGACAGAAGAAGGAATGCCAATCAAGTATTTTTATGGTTACAAGACTATTGGTATTTTCCAAAGTAATGAGGAGATTGAGCAGTATAATGCGATGGCTGCGGCTGCTTCCGGTGATGCGAAGAAGAAGTATCAGGCAAATGTAGCTCCGGGTGATCTGATTTATGCAGATACGGATGGCAATGGATATATAACTGCTGAAGACCGTACGGATTTAGGCTCTCCTACTCCGAAGTTTATCGGTGGTTTGGGTTTAACTGCCGCTTGGAAAGGCTTTGATTTGTCAATTGATTTGCAGGGTAATTTTGGTAATAAGATTTATAATGCCAAACAAGCTGAAAGAAATGCTGGTGTTGATAACTGGGATCGTTCGTTCTTGGATAGATGGACTGAAAACAATAGGAATACTTCCATTCCGCGCATGACATTTGAGGGTAACAATTATTTTGTTTCCGACCGTTATGTTGAGAGTGGCAACTATGTGAAGTTACAGACTGTGGAATTTGGATATACATTCCCAAAAAACTTGATGCAAAAAGTGCATATCCAGAATTTGAGATTGTACTTCTCAGGTAATAACCTGCTTTATTTTACGAATTATAACGGATTTACTCCCGAAATCTTAGGGGGGCTTGACCGTGATATTTATCCGATTACCGCTACCTGCCGTTTTGGCTTGAATCTTACATTCTAATGGAAAATAAAAATAGGAAATGATTATGAAAAAGATATATTCACTTTTATTAGCTTCAGCATTGGTTTTTACCTCTTGTTCTGATTTTTTGGATACAAAGCCGCAAGGGAAATTGACGCAAGATATTTTCTTCGGGGAAGAAGAAGGTGCTTTGATGGGAATTAATGCTATATATTCTCAAATGAAAAGTTGGGACTTGATCGGCTTTTCTTGGTTTGGCATTATGGAGGTGCCGAGTGACAATTCTGATACAGGAAGTTCACCGGCAGATGGTAGTTATGCTCGCGTGAATTCATTGAATGATTTTACTTATGATGTTTATACTTCTGAATTGAACGGCTGGTGGACTGGCAATTATAAAGGAATCGGATTCTGTAACGTAGCATTGGATAACTTGGATGTGTTGAAAGATGAGCAGTTAAAGATTAGAAGCATTGCACAGGCACGTTTTTTCCGTGGTTTCTTTTACTTTAACTTGGTGAGAACTTACGGTGGCGTACCTTTGGTTACTAAAGTTCAGAATCCCGATGAATATGATCAGCCATGCGCTTCTGAAGAAGCTATTTATCAGCAGATTATTGATGACTTGTCTTATGCGGCAATGAATTTGCCAACCCGTGATGAATGGGGGATTGCTGAGCGAGGAAGAGTTACGAAAGGAACTGCAGAAGGCTTGTTGGCTAAAGTTTATTTGTTCCGTCAAGATTATGCAAGTGTAAAACAATATGCAGGGCAGGTAATAAGTAGGGGAGAATATAACCTGCATCACAATTACCGTGATTTGTTTAGCCCGGATTCTTATTATTCTGATGAAGTGATGCTGGCCGACCAGTATTTGTGGGGATCAGACAAGACGAGAGATAAGGCTTCCGAATATGTGAAGTGGCAAGGTGTCAGAGGTTTCAAAGGTTGGGGATTCTGTTCTCCGTCAGAATCTTTGGATAAGGCTTATGAATCAGGTGATCCGAGACGGGAGGCTACTATCATTTACGATGGCGAAAATATGGAAGGAGTTGGGGTTATAAACTTCAAGGACGAACCGGGAGTACAACCGCGTGCCAATAAAAAGACAATGTGGCCTACAACTTATTGGAATGCCAATAATTTTGCTAAACAAAATTGCCACTTGTATTTTCTGCGTTATGCGGATGTACTGTTAATGTATGCTGAGGCCTGCAATGAGTTGGCAAATGGTGAAAGCGACCCATTAGTAGATGACGCCCTGGCTAAATTGGAATTGGTCAGAGACCGTGCTCGTAAGTCCGGTGATGATTCCACTGTATTACCTAAAATAACAGAGAGGGATAAGGCAAAGTTGCGTGAAATCATATGGAATGAGCGTCGCATTGAATTAGCAATGGAAGGACACCGTTTCTTTGATTTGATTCGGGCTGATAAAGTTGTTCCCGGATATGCAGAAAAGATGCTGAAGGCCCATGGAAAGACAAACTTCAATATGAGCCAGCATTCCACATTCTACATTCCACAGAAGCAGATTGATATTTCTCAAGGAATATTGAAGCAAAATAAATAAGGTGTGTGAGGAGTAGCCTTAGGCTACTCCTACTTCTTATGTGATTAAAATGTTTAAAATAGGTATTATGAAAAATATATTTCTTTTTTTCTTGTTTTTTGGGGTTTGTTCGTGCTCGGTAAATGCCATAAATCCACCATCTGGTGTGACAGAAAAGCAACTCTCCGATGATGAACTCATGACCCTTGTCCAGAAGCAAACTTTCCGTTACTTTTGGGATTTTGCCCATCCCGAATCAGGATTGGCGCATGAACGGAGCAACGGAGGTGCCGAGACAGCTACCATCGGTGGCTCGGGTTTCGGAGTGATGGCTATCATTGTCGGTATAGAGCGTGGTTTTGTCACTCGCGAACAGGGCGCTGAACGTATGTTGAAGATAGTCCGCTTTCTGAGCGACAAGAATACCGACAGCTATCACGGCATGTGGGCACATTGGATGAACGGTAAAACCGGCAAGACCATTCCTTTCAGTCGTAAGGACGATGGAGCGGATATTGTAGAATCCGCTTTCATGTTCGAAGGCTTGTTGGCTGCCCATCAGTATTTTACAAAGGATAATCCAACGGAAAACCGTATCCGCGGGATAATCAATAATCTGTGGCGTCAAGCAGAATGGAACTTTTTTACTCAGGGACAAGATGTGATGTATTGGCATTGGTCGCCAAACAACGGATGGGCGATGAATCATCAGATTAAAGGTCATAACGAGTGTCACATTGTTTACATTTTGGGCGCGTCTTCCCCTACTTATCCGATTGCCGAGAGCGTTTATCATAAAGGCTGGGCCAATGCGAATACTTTTCTGAACGGTCGGGAGTATTACGGCATCAAGCTTCCTCTTGGAAACAACCACGGAAAGGGAGGTCCTCTCTTCTTCACTCATTATTCTTACATGGGGCTTGACCCACGTGGCTTGAAAGATCGTTATGCCGATTACGAGGAACAGATGAAGGCTCATACCTTGATTAACCGTGCCTACTGCATTGACAATCCGAAGGGTTACAAGGGTTACGGCGAAAAATGTTGGGGATTGACTGCCAGTGACGGTGACAAAGGTTATTCTGCCCATAGTCCCGGTAATGACCGTGGTGTGATTACACCTACCGCTGCTCTTTCCTCTATTCCATATGCACCTGAATATTCTTTGGAAGCCATGCGTTATTTCTATGAAGAGTTGGGTGACCGTCTTTGGGGTGAATATGGTTTCAAGGATGCGTTCAATTTGACGGAGAATTGGTTTGCACCTTCGTATCTTGCCATTGACCAAGGGCCGATTATTGTGATGATAGAGAACTATCGTACCGGTTTGATTTGGAAACTTTTCATGAGTCATCCCGATGTCCAGAAGGGTTTGAGGAGATTAGGCTTTACTTCTCCTTATTTGAACAAGGTCGATTAGGTTGTTTGATAGGATTCTTTGATTTTGATTAGGTTTTACATAGATTAAAAAGGTTTGTAACCATGAAAAACGTGTTTATCAATAGTGTATTGGTTGTTTTCGCATTGCTTGTCGCCTCGTGCGGCAGGCAACCGGAAGCCAAAGTAGAGGTGATGTCGTTCAACATCCGTCTGGATCATGTGACGGATAGTATGAACAATTGGAAATACCGCAAGGACCATGCGGCACAAATGATTGCTTATTATGCTCCGGACATTATAGGCATGCAAGAGGTGGTGAAGAACCAACTCGATGACTTGAAGGAGCGTCTTCCGCAATATACCGCTCTCGGTGTAGGTCGTGCAGATGGAGAAGAGAAAGGTGAGTATTGCTCTCTTTTCTATAAGACAGACTGTTTCGAACTATTGAAGAGTGGAAATTTTGGGCTGAGTGAAACTCCTGATTCCATCGGAAAGAAAGGCTGGGATGCGGCTTGCGAGCGTATTGTGACTTGGGCGGTACTGAAAGACAAGGTGAGTGGTAGGGAAATAGCTGCTTTCAATACTCATTTCGATCATGTAGGTAAAGTGGCACGTCGCGAAAGTGCCGTGCTGATACTTGAGAAGATAAAACAAATAGCGGGTGACCTTCCGGTAATTGTTACCGGAGACTTTAATGGAACGGTAGATTCCGAGCCGGTCACTGTATTGACGGAAGGTGGAATGAAGAATGCTTGCGTTACGGCGAAAGTCGCTTACGGACCGACATGGAGTTTCCATGACTTCGGGCGCATCCCGGTAGAGAAACGTAGGTTGATAGATTTTATTTTTATAAAAGGTGCTGTAGAGGTGGAGCGTTACCGAACCATTGATGATAAGCCGGACAACAGCTATCTCTCCGATCATGCTCCCGTAATGGCTATCTTAAAACTATAAAAGCATTTACTATGAAAAAGAAATTATTGATTGGAGCTGCCCTAATACTTTCTGTGGGTACGGCATGTACTTCAGGAGCCGGTGATTGGCAGAGTTACAGCGGTGACAAACGGATAGAAGAGCGTGTCGATTCTGTACTTGCCTTGATGACACTTGAAGAGAAAATAGGTCAGATGACCCAATATTCTGCCAAGAGCGATATTGTGACCGGTCCGCAAGTAAATACGGACATTGAACCTCTATTGAAGAAAGGATACATAGGCAGTCTTTTCCATGCCACTTCTTCTGCCGCCATCCGTAAGACACAAGAGACGGCACTAGCGGAATCCCGGTTGAAGATTCCAGTGCTTTTTGCTTTCGATGTGATACACGGTTTTAAAACGATATTCCCTATTCCTTTGGCCGAGTCGTGTGCCTGGGACGCTGAACTGGCAGAAAGAAGTGCGTCCATTGCCGCTGCCGAAGCTTCGGCAGTGGGTGTTAACTGGACTTTTGCCCCCATGGTGGACATTTCACGTGATGCACGTTGGGGACGGGTAATGGAAGGCTCTGGTGAGGATCCTTATCTGGGTTCATTGCTCTCTGCCGCACGTGTACGCGGTTTCCAGGGTGAGAAGCCCGAAGACTTGATGCGGCTGGACAAGATGCTGGCTTGCGCCAAACACTTCTGTGCATATGGTGCTGCTGAAGCTGGTCGTGATTATAATACGACTGATGTGTCCGAGCGCTCTTTGCGCGATATTTATTTCCCACCTTTCAAGGCTGCCAAAGATGCGGGTGTGGCTACTTTCATGACTGCCTTCAATGAGATTTCCGGTGTGCCTTGCACTTCCAGTAAGTTCCTTTATCAGGATGTGCTTCGCGATGAGTGGAGGTTCAACGGTTTTGTAGTGACGGATTATACGGCTATCAATGAGCTTGTTCCCCACGGCGTGGCACGCGACGAGGCTCATGCCGCCGAGTTGGCTGCCAATGCGGGCATCGAGATGGATATGACCGGAGGTGTGTTTCATGCACATCTGCTGCAAGCCGTGAAAGAGGGCAAGGTGAACGAAGAAACCATTGATAATGCCGTACGCCGCATTCTGGAGATGAAATTCCTTTTAGGCATTATGGACGATCCTTACCGCTATCTGAATGAGGAGCGTGAGAAGGCTACTATCATGAAACCCGAGTTCTTGGAAGCAGCGCGCGATGCTGCTCGTAAGTCGGTAGTATTGTTGAAGAATGAGAATGACTTTTTCCCGATACAACCCTCCGAACGTAAGACTGTAGCTTTGATAGGCCCTATGGTGAAAGAACGTAACAGTGTGAACGGTGGTTGGGGTGGACGGGGAGACCGTCAACGGAGTGTCACTCTTTTTGAAGGGTTGGAAAAAAAGTACGGAAACTCGAACGTACGTTTTCTTTATGCCGAAGGCTGCGATCTTCGCAAGCCTGGAACTGCAGGATTTGCACAAGCTGTGTCCGTGGCTCGTCAGGCAGATGTCATTCTGGTTGCTGCCGGTGAAGACCAGAACTGGAGTGCCGAGGCTGCTTGCCGCACGGACATCACCCTGCCTGCTTCGCAGCGCGACTTGCTGAAGGAACTTAAGAAAACGGGTAAGCCCATCGGATTGGTATTGATGAACGGTCGTCCGCTGGAACTTATTTGGGAGGACGAGAATATGGATGCTATTCTCGAAGCCTGGTATCCGGGCACGATGGGTGGTCATGCCATTGCCGATGTCATCGCAGGCGACTATAATCCTGCCGGAAAGCTGACAATGAGTTTTCCACGTTCGGTGGGGCAGCTCCCGCTTTACTATAACCACAAGAACACCGGACGACCGCTTCCTCCGGACAATCCGAAGATGGACTACAAGTCTTCTTATATTGACTGTCCCAATTCTCCGCTTTATCCTTTTGGATATGGCTTAAGTTATACTAGCTTTGAGGTGGATAACTTGAAATTGGACAAGGAGGAGCTGAAAAAGGGGGAAACACTTACCGTTACAGTGGATGTAGCCAATATCGGTAAAGTCGGTGGTGAAGAGGTGGTACAGCTTTATATTCGCGACCTTGTGGGAAGTGTGACTCGTCCGGTGAAAGAATTGAAGGGTTTTCAAAAGCTGTATCTCAAGGCTGGCGAGAAGAAGTCGCTGACATTTGTGCTGACTGAAGAAGACCTTGCCTTTTGTGGTGCTGATATGAAGATGCAGGTGGAACCGGGGGAATTCCGGCTCTGGGTAGGAACATCGTCGGCAGATGAGCGGAATGAATCTGTTTTTACGTTGATATGATAAATTGAAAAATCTTATAAATCATTGAAGATGATGAATCATAAACTATCTTTAGGACTTGCCATGCTTCCATTGGTTCCTGCTGTTCAGGCTCAGGAACAAAGCAGACAAGACGGTGAACGTCCTAACATTATTTTTATCATGAGTGATGACCATGCACAGCAGGCTATGAGTATCTATGGTCATCCTATAGGTAAAGTGGCACCTACTCCTAATATTGACCGTATCGGGCAGGAAGGAGCTGTGTTCTGGAATAATTATTGCTGCAATTCTATTTCAGGCCCCAGTCGCGCCGCGATACTTACTGGCAAGCATAGCCATAAGAACGGCTTCATGAAGAATTGGGCACTAGGTTTCGACGGCTCTCAGCAGACGTTGCCTAAACTGTTGCAACAAGGCGGCTATGAGACTGCCGTCATCGGTAAATGGCATCTTATTTCCAAGCCGACGGGATTTGACCATTGGATGATTCTCAATGACCAAGGCGAATACTGTAACCCACAGTTCATTACCGAGGGGGACACTACTATTCATAAAGGATATGTGACCGACCTCATCACTCAATATTGTGAGGAATGGATGGACAACGGTCGTGACAAGAACAAGCCGTTCTTCTTGATGATGCACCACAAAGCCATTCACCGCAATTGGGTACCTGCCGAACGGCATTATCGTTTGTATGAACACGCCAAGTTCCCGCTTCCCGATAATTATTACGATGCCTATGAGGGACGTTACGCAGCACAGATGCAGAAGATGAATATATACCGTGACATGTACGAAGGTCACGATTTGAAGATGGTTGCGGGTATCGATAGCGACAGCCTGCTCTTTGACCCTTGGCCGCACGCTTTCATGGGAACAATGACACCGGAAGAACGCCGCCGTTCCCTTGATGCTTACCGCGATCGAAATAATGAGTTCTATTCCAAGCCACGTTCATTTAAGGAAGTGGCTGAATGGAAATACCAACGTTACCTGCAAGACTACATGGCTTGTGTAGCAAGTGTGGACGAGAGTGTGGGCGAGATACTGGACTATCTCAAACGTACGGGGTTGGACAAGAATACGATTGTAGTCTATACCACCGATCAAGGCTTCTACCTGGGCGAACATGGCTGGTTTGACAAGCGTTTCATGTACGAAGAGTCTTTTGGTATGCCGATGGTGATGCGCTGGCCGGGACATATCAAACCGGGTACGCAAGTTACAGGTCTGACCCAGAACATCGACTTTGCTCCTACTTTCCTTGATATGTGCGGCATCTCCATTCCGCAGGACATGCAGGGCGTTTCGTTCAAGGAACTGGTGGAAAAAGGCAAGACACCGCGCGACTGGCGTAAGTCCTTGTACTATCACTATTATGAGTTTCCCGGCTTCCACAGCGTGCGTGCCCATTACGGTGTGAAGATGGAACGCTACAAGCTGATGCACTTCTACGTGGATGACAATTGGGAACTTTATGATCTCAAGACAGACCCTGAAGAAATGCACAATCTTTATGGGAAGAAGGGAATGGAGAAGATTACCACCGAACTGAAGGCTGAACTGGCACGCTTGCAAAAAGAATACGATGTGCCGCAGGAGTTATGCCGCTGAAAAGCTACCGGAAGACATATTGAACATTAATAACCTGATAATAAAGATAAAAGATAATGAGAAGACTGATTACTAATCTGCTGCTGGCATTATTATGCTTGGCGTCTCCCCTTTTGGCGCAGGACATGCGCATGGATACTTATTGTAATCCGCTGAATGTAGACTATACCTATATGATATACAATTCTTCGAAAGATATCTCCTACCGCTCGGGTGCCGACCCTGCCGTAGTAGAGTTTCGTGGAGAATATTATATGTTCGTTACCCGTACGCACGGCTACTGGCATTCTACGGATTTGCAAAACTGGAATTTTATCAATCCGGGGGAAAACTGGTATCCGCAAGGTTGTAACGCTCCGGCGGCACATAACTACAAGGATTCGGTACTTTATGTCTGTGGCGATCCTTCGGGTGTGATGAGTGTGCTTTATACCGACAACCCCAAGTCGGGTAACTGGAAAGCCACTCCTGCAATCATCACCAACTTGCAAGACCCTGACCTTTTTCTTGATGATGACGGCAGTGCTTACATGTTCTGGGGCTCTTCCAACAAGTGGCCCATTCGCGGCATGAAGCTCAACAAGAACCATCGTTTCATACAAGAAGGCGAGAAGCTGGAACTTTTCAATCTCGACCCAGAGAAACATGGTTGGGAACGTTTTGGAGAAAATCATGCCGATACCGTGCTGGGCGGCTATATCGAAGGACCGTGGTTGACAAAGCACAACGGGAGGTATTACATGCAATATGCCGCTCCGGGCACTCAGTTCAATGTATATGCCGATGGTGTATATGTGGCCGACCATCCGATGGGACCTTATACCTATCAGAAACATAACCCCATTTCCTATAAGCCTGGCGGTTATATCAACGGTGCCGGTCATGGAAGTACGGTGCTCGGACCGGGTGGGCAATACTGGCATTTCGGTTCCATGGCTCTGCCCATTAATATGCACTGGGAACGCCGTCTCTGCATGTTCCCTACTTATTTTGACGAAGACGGCATCATGTATTGCGACACCCGTTTTGGTGATTATCCCCGTTATGCGCCTACTGTGCCTGGAAAGAAGGGTGAGTTCCGCGGCTGGATGCTTCTTTCTTACAACAAGCCTGCCAGAGGTTCTTCGGCTGTAGAAGGTCATACTGCTGCCGGATTGACGGACGAGAATTGCAAGACT
>ERZ780058.201-NODE-201-length-13943-cov-7.7127_pt1 | contig 13943 bp, 16 predicted proteins | sample MGYA00511922_ERZ780058 | MGnify/ENA primary metagenome ERZ780058 (study PRJEB29588, sample SAMEA1970897) | human gut metagenome | biome: human gut; feature: human-associated habitat; material: faeces | place: Denmark | collected 2008/2010 ...
CAGAGACAAAAGCGCATGGATGGAGAGCTTGACTTGTGGGAAGGTGAATACACCTCTCTCTCCGCAATAAATGCTGAAAATCAGCAAATTGCAAAACAAACACCCAATTTTACACCCAAGGATGTAAAGTTGGGTGTTTTTTGTATTCTTTAAGATTGATAGTATGGGAAGGTAAGTGGAAAACCTCCCTTTTAACGTACAAACCACTTGTTTTTTCTTGGATATAACGGGGAATTTACGGATTAATCTCAACTATTAAAAACTGTCATTCAACAAGTTCAAATTCACATTTTCCCGATTCACATCCATTGAATATAACAGCAATCTGATGAATGCCGGGATAAAAAGTTCTTGTCGTTATGGGGCGAAACGAATGTTTCCTATTGACTTCCGTAATGGAGTTTCCTTTGTATTCCTTCTCACTGATTTTATAGACTTTCCTCGTCATCTCTCCATTCATTTTCCGATAATAGATTCCGTATTCCAATCTTATTGTCCGTTTTTCCGTATTATAATTGTTTAGATTAAAACAAAATTCAACAGAATCACCCATTTTTATTCTTTTTGTAAGAATCTTAAAGTCACCTATGCTGATATTGTCATTCAAACTCAGTCCAAACAGGTTCAATATCTCGTGATTCCCCTGCTTAAGCAATGTTCGGCATCCATGCTTGATAACCCAATCAATATTCTCTGATTGCCCTTTCCATTTTTTAGCCAAAGCAATTACGATTTGTGGATTATCCTTTGAAATATCGTTCAGGTTATTGGCAACACTCAACCTTACAAACCTGGATGGATCGTTTTTCAGATTTTCCATAATCGGAATGATGGGAGCTGGATTTTCTTTTAATTTAGGCAATGACATCGCCCACGGCAGACGAGGTCTGCACCCTTCCGATGCAAGCCTCCTTACCCCCCCCCAGTGCGGATGTTTTGACCAAGCCAACATCTGTTTCATCATTTCATCTTGATATTTCACAATAAAGGCATGGGTCACAAATTCGCAAGTCGTGAATTGCGTAATTCGCTCAATGGCTTTCACTGATGTCTCATAGTCCTCTATTCCATATCGCTCCACATAATGGTCCAAAATAACCCCATATTCTAATGTCAGTAAATTGAAATTTTTATCGTCTATCTTTGAAAAATCGAGCAGTCTAACTTTTACACAGTCTAATAATTTAAAGATTTTCGCAACAGCTTCTTTATACTCGGTTGGCATAAACTTGTGCAGAACAGTAGTTATGTGTGCAATCCGCTGCTTATAACCTCTGTTCTCCCATTCTTCATCCATAACTAAAGTTATAAACTTGTCTACACTCATGTTCTGGAGAACAAGAGACAAGTCGTTGACAAACCTTCCAAAGAATGGCTTATCAAACATATTTTTAAAAGATTCTGCCATTACTTTTATCTTACTACTATACCATTTTCGATGTTGATTTCAATTTCATAGTCCTTTATATCCTTGATTCCGATGCCGCTATGAGTTCTTTATCTGCTTCGATATTCTTCATCTACAAAATAATACAATGCTCCATAGCACGATGGAGCGATTTATAAATGCAGAAGCACAAACTACTGATGCAACACTCGAAGTCGAAAGTCGTAGGAAACCTTGTGTACAGATGTAGAGGTAGCAGCCCATGCTGTATGCGTGAGAACCACTATGCAATCCCAGTACACTGGTGAATTTCCTACGTTCTCGACTTACAAGAGAGCATAACGCTTCTTATTTTCTTATTTCTTGGAAAGAGTTGCCCCTATCCGAATGCAAAATTAGTTATTTTATTGATGTTTTGGATTATATAGAGCGGAATTATAGCTTGAATCCTCTATTTTTTCTTGGCTCTTCTGCTGACTGTCGTAAACTTTGCCGTAATTTATTCCACTGTTCTTTGAACCATTCGTCTATCGACTGCTTTTTTATGGTCAGTATCAGTTTGCTATCATCGGTTGGATTCTTTTCCACCTTGAAAATATCATTCTTGATGTCAAACTTACGTCTGTGTTCTTCGGAATAAATCCTACCATTGCATCTGATAGCCTCTTTCTTTGTAAGAAGGCTCTCTATCATTTCTTTTGTGAAGCCGATGGCAGCGCACAATTTTTCCATTCTCAGCATCTCCCTGAGCATCGGAAACCACTTGAAAGCCTTTTCAAGCAAGGTATTCAGCCGTGATATTTCCTTGTCTTTGGCTTCAAGTTCCCGATTATGTATTCCTTGCAGGTTGCGTATCTGCTTGCCGTGCTGTTCCTGCATACGCTGCATTTGGGCTTTCAAGTCATCAATTTCCTTGTCCCGTTTGGCAATTTCCTGACGCAATTCTTCATTGGCTTGTTCCAAATCTTTCAATTTCCCACTGCCGAAAAGAGAACCGACACCGCTTGCTATGGCAGTAGCTGCATCAGTGGCTGCGCTTTTGAGTTTGTCGGTACGTATTTCCGATTTTACTTGTCTGAGTTCTTGTTCAGCAAGATCTATTTGTTCTTCTTTGTGACGTTTTGCAGCATCCATGCGTTGCAGTTCGGCTTTCTGCTTCTCAATAATGAAATCGTTACGCTCCAGATGCTCCTTGCCAGTAACAGCCTTTGACTGCCCACGCTCCATCAGGAGAATGTCGGATGCCAAACTCTGCATTTCCGTCATATCCTCGTCATTGAGTTTGCGGCTCTTGCCTGTGTCATGGTTCATCCAGTCGAAAACGATATGTGCATGGTAATTCGGCTTGAACCACTTTTCACCGACTTGGAAACTCTCCCTATCCCCGGCTTCGGGTTGTCCACTAAGCCAGTGTCCCTCGTCCTTGTGCAGGAAGATTTGCAGCGGTGTGATACCCCAGCGTCTTTGACATTCCTCACCGAATTTACGCACGTCTGCCAGTGTCGTATCCGGTCTGATGAGTAATACTCCCTCACGGATTGGTGAGCATCCAGCTACTTTTATAATCTTCCCATTCTTTCCCTTGCGTTCACGCTCCTTTTCCTGCATCGCTCGTCCGGTCTTTTCCTTTACCATCCGTTTGATGTTTTTATAGTGCGTCTGCAGGTTAGGACTGCCGAAGCCCGGGTTTATCCACTGCTCGTTATTGGAAGTCAGTTCGTGTACGATGTAGATTTGAGACTTGCCGATATTGCGCATATATTCGGCAGTTCTTCGGTTATGAGCCCCACTTGATGTAACTCTGCAGGGCTTGATATGTATGCTTGACTTTGTTGCCATATTCTTAAATTTTGATTCGGATTGTTGATAAAATATTCTGTTGTCCGCTCATAGCCGCACAGGGTTCTTAGGGGTGTAACCCATAAGCGGAGATTGCAAAGAGAGGGTCACTCTTTGCTCGGGGTTCTCAGGGGAGAAACACCCTGAGTGGGTTATTAGGGCAAAGCCCTAATCCCCTCGGGAGAGCCCACAACTACGTAAGCGAAGCGTGTAGTTATAGTGGGCTATAACCGGAAGCCTTTCGGTTTCTTGGATAGCGTATCATTCCTCTTTTTGACAGATTGCGCTTGCTCTTTCCTATCGGCTATTCGTTTCTGTAAATATTCGTTCAGATCTTTACATCCACTGTAGATTTGCGAGGCGTCACGTATATACCGGGTAGCATCATACTCCTTTCGGATTTGCTGTATTGCTTCCATTCCTGCACGGTCATTGTCAAAGAAACAGTGGATGCGCTCATAGCTTCCCAACGGATAGAGTGCCTTGGGAACATTGGCTACGGAATTAAGAACTATGTAATCCTGTCTGTCGAAGTCGGGTGATTGCGGACAGCTTTCCAGCCTTAAGGTAAGAAAGGAAAGGTAATCCATAAATCCCTCAAAAACGTAACATGCACTCCTTGGCTTTCCTGACTGTCTGATATGGGATATTTCTTTTGGTGCGATACATCCCTTGAAATATCGGTTGCGGATTTCATATCCGCCCGATATGTTCGGAAAGGCAATGGCGAAATACCGTTTGCCGTTGTGGGTGAAACGGGCTTCCTTACATTCTCTTTTCGCCAGTGCCGTGTTTATCCCTCTTTCCTGTAGGTAGGCAAGCAGGGAAGGAGAAGCCAGCAGCACAATGTCCAATTGCTGAAAACTCGGTTCGGAAAATGATTGCTTGCCAAAAGAGAAAGAGACGGGATGTATGTGTGGTGTCTGTTCCTCGATTTTCTGTAGAAGATAAGGCACATAGTCGGAACAGTAAAGTTCCTGTGCCAGTGCAATGATGTTTCCACCCCTGCCAAGCGCAAAATCATACCATTGGTTACGCTCGGTGTTTACCTTGAACGATGCTTCGGTTTCCTCTCTTAGCGGTGATTTGTACCACAGGTTGATACCCTGCTGTTTGACGGGTGAATATCCCAAACTGTGCAGAAAATCCGCTATTTTGATTTGTTTTGCTGTCTGTATGTCCATAAAATGATTGCTTTAATAATGGTTGAATTGGTTTATTTTTCTTTTCGCCCGTACCTTTTTATGAAGTACGGTCTGTATAATCACTTCACTTTATTTTCGTATATATAGGATACGGTAATAAAGTGAAGCGGTTTTACATTCTCTGCAACCGCTTCGCTTTATCCTTAATATATAGACCTGCCGAATAAAGTGAAGTGATTACAGGTTAGACGGTCTAATAGTGAAAGTCCGGCTTGAACGTGTATTTCCTGCCGTTCTCCTGTACTATCATCCGTTTGTTCCGGAGCATGGTGATAAGTGATACCGCCTTTTGATGGTTCAGTTTTACACCTACCGACATATATGCCTTGATTAAGGAGGTTTCCAAATCCTTATAGCCGTATTCCTCTTTCAGCCCGAAAGCCGCTTCCAGTGCTATACGGTGCTGCTGTTCGGTAATATGTCTGTAAGGGTCGAACTTTTCCTCTTCCGGTCTTCCGGGTTTCTTCGCTTCGGGTCTGTACCCCTCTATGAGTTCAGGCAATGCATTGTCGTTGATACGGAAAGCGAAAGGCTCGAAATCCATTGCACGGATGTGCATGGCTGAAACATTGCTTATATCCCCGTTGCTTTTGTCCTTTTCCACTAGAAGCACGGTTTCCGCCTTGTTGTTCAGTTCCGTACCGATATGCCCCCTTGCGTTTTCATCGCCTTTGTTCTGGTGGAGTATCGTATGGATGTGTATCTGCCTGTCATCCGTCCACTGCATCAGTTTGGAAATAATGCGTGTCGATTCTCCCGGACTGTTGATGTCATATACCATATCACGGATGCCGTCTATGATTACAAGCCCTATGTCCGGTGTATTATTGATAGCCTGTTCGACAATCCTGATACGCTGTTCGGGCGTGTATTTCCTCAAAGCGAGAAACTCCAGATGTTCATTATCCCTGTCATCAGGAAGACCAGCAAGCCGTAAAATACGTTTCATGACTTTCAGACAGTGATAATGGCTTTGTTCTGTGTCCACATAAAGAATCTTCCTTTTTTCTTCCGGAAGTTCTGCCACATACCGCAGTACCGTACCGTTTTTCAATGCGGCGGCTACGATAGCCGATACATTGAAAGTCTTTTTACTCTTGGCTTTGCCGATGGATGCACTGAAATTGCCCAGTGTACCAATGACCGAACCTTGCACTTTTAGAATCTCAGGTGCTTTTTCGTAGATTTTCGACAGGCTCAGGCGTGAGGCTTGCCAAAGGATTATTGCCTGTTCTGCCGAAATCTCCTTTATTTCTTTCATATAGTCCATAAGCATACCTCCCATTATTTCCGTCCTCCTGTTTTCTTCCCGGCAAGCTCAAGAGCCAATTCCGCATCTACGATAATCTTGCGCCCTATCTGGGTAATCGCCTTGTCTATCTTACCGCTTTTCTTTATGCGGTTGGCAGTGGGCAGACTGCACCCGAACAGTTTGGCTATACCGAGTATTCCGTACACATACTTCTTTTCCGTGTCTGTAACGGGTTGCGGCAATGCTTCGGCCTGACCTGAAGCGTGCTTACTCAGGAATATGAATTCTTCGCCTGTCATTTGCCAGACGGGTTTTGATAATAATTCTTGGATATTTGTCATCGTCCAATCTATTTAGTCGTTAAACAATCAGCCCTGCGCACTGGCTGTTATTTCTGTTCTCGAACGATGCAAAATTAGGTGGGGTTATGAGTGGTAAGGATGGGGACGGTACAAACTGAATATCATTGTATCTTATTGAATATCAGAAAACAAAAATACCACTCAAAAATTATTTTGAGTGGTAAAAGTGGAACTTTCGTAAAGTATCAGGATATATCACGGATTATCTGAATATATGTTCCATTTCCTTGGCGAAATTTTGGTTGCTGTCACTGGGGAAATCTGAAACAGGCTCCTTGTACTTGGATTTGTAGTAGCAGTCGTCAATATCCAGCAGTTTCAGTATTCTGTCTTTCCATTTGTCCCTGTCCTGTTTGGAGAGTTTCTCGCTCATCAGGAATATCAGATAGCATACACGTATTTTCTCTCTCGGTTTTATTTTCAGCTTACAGTTGCAGGGGTGTAGATTCATATTGGCATAGAAATCTGGTGCGGAAATTTCTTCGAACTGTTCTCCTTCGCACACCTCATGAATGAGCGAAAGTAATTTCATGCTGAAATATTCCTGTTGTTCTTCTGTCGTTTCCTGCTGACTGATTGGCTCGCTTGATTTATTCTCTTGCTTTCCGTCAGGAATGTATTTCTTCAATATATCCAGAAAAAGGCAGCTTTGACGGTATATGTCCGCACAACAGTTCTTCATATATTGGAATGCCTCTGTTCTTGTAGCCTTTTGCTGGTCATAGAGTTTGTTCAGTTTGGCTTTTTCCCTGTCATATTCAGCCTTGCAGCGTTCATATTCTTTCTCTGCCTGTTTTTCCTCTTCGGCTGTATGCTCCCTGTAACCAATGGAATCATACCTGTTGTTGGCTTCATTCAGCGGCTTGCTCAGACTTCTTGTAACATCCAGCTGGGCTTCAATTTCCTGAGAATACCTTTCCATGTGCTGATAGCAAGCACGTTCTATGGCTCTGTCACTTAACGGGCGTATCTCATAAGCCTGTATGCTCTTTTCTATTTCAGTTTTCAGGCTGTTGAGTATCAAGGTGTATTGCTCTTTTTGCTTGTCAAGCACCAGTTCAAGGATAGCGGCTTCAAAAGATTTCATGTCATTATACTCCTGATAGAAATCCGATATGAATTTCTGCCTGTCAAAAGAAAAAGCGTAATTATCTATATAGTCTCTGTATATTCTGTTGAGTTCTCCATATTGGGGAATCATCGTCTGTATCTTTCCTGCCATATACTTTATATTATGGGTTCTTGTCCTTGTCAAGGAATAAGGTCAGTTCTTCTTCCATTTCTTCTATACTCGGTAGGGCAGATTTCAGATTTTCGGGTACTGCCTTGCTCAGTTGGTAATCGCTGATGCCTATCGGCTGGTCATAGCCTGTCAATGCGTATTGTGCTACAACTTCGTCTTTTCCCTTGCACAGCAACAACCCGATAGTCTTGTTGTCATTCTCTCCCCTCAGTTTATCATCCACCACATTGATGTAGAAGTTCAGTTGCCCTGCATACTCCGGTTTGAATGGGGTAGCCTTTAATTCTACCACGATATATGCGTGCAGTGGAATAGAATATAGTATCAGGTCTGCATAGAAATCGCTGTTTCCGACTTGGAAATGTTTCTGTCGTGCAACGAAAGCAAAGCCATTGCCCATTTCCAGCAAGTAACGGGTAACGTGCTTATAATTATACCATATCCGGAACCCGCATGGTAGTGCGGATAAAATCAGAGGTTCCCTAGGGTTAAACTTAACTACTATTTTTCTTTACGATATAAAATACATAACTGTAATAATCTACTACTAATCTAAAATAAAGCGATTATAAGCTATCCTTTTTCCTGTGTTTGTTTTAAAGTTTTCACCTATACACTTTTTTATCTTTTCCTGTTCTTTTTCTTTATCCATAACCGTTAAATTTTCAAGCAAATCAGCTTCCCATTGTATTTGAAAATCAAGTCCATCAATTTTAGATGGAGTATGATGGTTGCCTATTATAAAGCATATTCTATCAATATTTTTGTTATAGCCTACCTTTTTTAATATTTCTTTCGCTACTGCTGGTCCTTCCTTTTCTTGATAGACACCATCAATAGAACCGTATTTTTTTTGTGCTTCAACCGCACCAATATCATGTAGTATAGCAATAATACTGATGAATTCTTTTTCTTCCTCTCCGATATTTTCTCCGTTCATTATATCTTCTGCATTTTTCAAAACTTTAAGAGTATGCTCTATGCCAAAAGGAATTTCTTTGAATACTTCTTTCATCTCTATAATAATTTTTTCTTTAAACATAAATTGCCTCCATTTATACCTTATAGGTGTTTTAGTTCTATCTATCCACTTTTTTGTTCGCCGATACAATCAGCATCATGGGACGGCGCATTTCATCCTGCATCCCCGGAATATCCATCATGTTTTCCGGCGGCTGCGGCTCCACAATATGATTTATTATAAAACCATTTGAAAGCAGTGTATTTAGATATGTGGTCAGTGTTCTATGATATTTTGTAACCTTTTCTCCCAAAAACACAGCTGTCCGTTTGCCCTCATAATAATAATTATCCACCGGAAAATGCAGTATTTCTCCTTTTTCGTTATAATGCCAGTCTTGTGTTCCATAGGCAGTAAAAACAGGATGTTCAACTGTAAAAACTAAATTGCCACCAGACTTCAGTATTCTATATATCTTTTTTACTAAAATCTCATAATCTGCTACATAGTGAAACGCAAGTGAACTTAATATTACATCAAAACTCTCCTCTGGGAATTCCACATCTTCTATAGCACAGCATTTATATTCAACCTGTGGAAAATGTGTTTTTTCTTTGGCTACCTCGAGCATTTTATGAGAAATATCAACACCTACAACAGAAGACGCTCCGTGTTCCATCGCATAAATACAGTGCCATCCATAGCCGCATCCTAAATCAAGCACACGCTTACCCTTAAAATCAGGTAGCATCTTTTTCAAAGTCTCCCATTCTCCCGCACCAGCCAGTCCTTTCTGCGAGCGACTCATTTGACTGTATTTTTGAAAAAATATATTATCATCATATTTGTTTTCTTTCATCTGAATTCCCCTCGTTTAAAAAGTTATTTATCTCCGATACAATTTCATTCACTTCATTATAAAGCTTCTCGGTCATGTCGTAGCATTCAAAAAGTGAGATACCGAGTACTTCAAAAATATGATTTACCCTTTCGGTATATTTTTCAGGTTTATGTTCAAAAGTTTCAAGCAGTTTTATAGCTTTCTTTTCGTTGATACAATAAGCATTATTGCATGCAAATAGTACTTGATTTAAGCATGAAATAATACGAAAAACATGGCCTGCAATATAATATTTATCCTCTGCTCCCGTATTTGCTTTTACAAACATTAAAGAGAACTCTGCTTCAAATATAAAAAAGTTTATCAAGCTCTTCTTTAGAGCACCAGGGTAAATTTCTGCCTGATTTTTTAATTCGCATAAGCTTTCATTCTTAGCATATTGTATCTTGCTGATCGCCAATTCTCCACGATACATAGCACTTATATAACCATGGGGATGCCCAGTCTGATAATTGGCAGTAACAATTCCTTGCTCCGTATCTTTGATTATTTGTTCCACCCGTTTTATATCACGTAAAATCAGATCAACATGATACCCGTTCATAACTAACCATCCGCCGCCATTGATCCAATCACCCCACGCTCCGGGAGGTACAACAAGGTTGTTTCTATTCTCATCATCCAACTCTGTAGCAATTTGGTTAATCGCTGTCAGGTCAAATGATTCTTGATTGTAATAAATTCCGATATCTATATCAGAATCCTCTGTATGGGTACCTTGGTCTTATGTCAATATTTTGGACACAAAAAGTCAAACTTTTTTATGCTGCACTTCTAGCTAATAATTCACATTGATCTGGAGTCATGTAATTAATAGAAGAGTGTAGCCTTTTTCTGTTATACCAACCTTCAATATATTTAAAAATAGCCATATTAGCTTCTTCGAAGGTACGGTATGTATTTCTATATATTTCTTCCTTTTTTATTAATGAATGAAAAGATTCTATACAAGCATTATCATATGGACAACCTTTTTTACTAAACGATTGTATAATATTAAACTCTTTGCATAGCTCCCTTAAATCATTGCTAGTGTATTGAGAGCCTAAATCGCTATGAAATATTAATTGCTTATTCTTATCGGGAAATTGGCTGTAATAAGCATTTTTTAAGGCTTTAACAACTAAATCATTAGTCATTCTCTGATCGAAAGCGTAGCCAATTATTTTTTTAGAATATAAGTCTAGAACTGAAGCTAAATAGCACCAACCATCTTTGATAGTATAAATATATGTAATATCTCCTACCCATTTTTCGTTAATAGAAGTAGTAGTAAAATCTCTTTTCAAAACGTTTTCTAAATCTTCTGCTACCTTTTTACTTGAATGAGGTTTGTATTTTTTTACAGTTACTGCACAAAGGCCAAGTTCAGTCATTCGTCTTTGAACTCGCTTCAATGATACATTGAATCCTTCTATACCAAGTATATGATGAATCCTAGGAGCACCATATATGCCTTTATTCTCTTTATATATCCTTTTAATAGCTGATTTTAATTCCTCATTTTCTAATTCTCTTGCAGATTTAGTTTTATCAAAAGATTTATAATATGTGCTTCTGGCTACGCCTAGAACGGTACATATAGTCTTAATATCATGTTTGTTTTTATTGCTATTTATAAATTCTATTAATTCATCTAATTTCTTGTTGCAAATATGGCCATAGCTTTTTTGGCTAAAGCCCGCCTTTGGTGTAATATTTCATTTTCCTCTTTAATTCTTGCCATTTCTTTTTTTAAAGCCTTAACTTCCTTTAATGTCATAACTTCATTTTCATCTACTTTAATTTCTTTTACATCTTTAACCCAGCCGTTAATTGTTGATTTTGCAATGCCATATTAGCTACTTAGCTCTGCTAAGCTCATTCCTGACTTAAATAATTCTACTATCATATCTTTATATTCTTGATCGTATCTTCTGCCCTTTCCCATAATGGACACATCCTTTCTTAACTAAATATTATTTTACTTAGTTCGATTTAATGTGTCCACTACTTTATACTAACACCATATTTTGGATAATGCAGTAGCCGTCCTGTAAGAGTTTCCGAGAATATTTACAATAGTAGAATGATCAACAAGTCTGTCTAAAATAGCACTAGCTAGCATATTGTCTAAAAATATTTGATTCCAGTCGGATAGATTAATATTACTAGTAACTATTGTGCTTTTCTTTTCATAACGTCTATCTATAAGTTGAAAAAACATTTTTGCTTCTTGTTCTCCAATTGGCAAATATCCAATTTCATCAATTATAAGAAGCTTGTATTTACTAAAATGTTTTATTCTATCATCAAGTTTGTTTTCAATATAAGCTTTTTTTAATTGCTCTATCAAATCTTGGCATTTTATAAAATAGGTACTTACTCTTTTCTTTGCTGCAGCAATTCAAATTGACGTGGCAAGGTGGGTCTTACCCACGCCACTATTGCCTATCAATATAATATTGCTATTATTATCTAAAAAACGTAAGCTTTCGAAATCTAAAAATTGTTGTTTGTTTATTTTAGGTTGAAACTCAAAATCAAAGTCCTTCAATTCTTTCAGGTGCGGGAATGCTGCTACTTTAACCATAGCGTGCGCAGCATTAAAATTTTTAACTTCAACCTCTTTACTAGTTAACTCACACAAAGCGTCTACAATGCTTAGTTTATGCTCATTTATTTTATTAATATAGTCATCTATTTGTAGGCTGATTTGTGTTAATTTAAGTTCATGTAAGTTCTTCTGTAACTGTTGATAATTGTTCATTAAACTTTTTCATCTCCTCTAAATGTTTAGCTGCATAGTTTTTAACATCTTCTTTATCCGAGTTTCTAAAAGTTAAGCTCATCATTGCTAAGTGATGATTTTCATGATAATTAATTTTTTTATTAGAAACTGTATGTAAAGTTATTAATTTATGGTCATCCTTAATTCCGCAACACTTTGATTTAACTTTATTTATAAGTTCCTGAGCAACAAAAAGTTGCTCAGGATTTTGCCATGTCAGATTTTTCACCTATCTTAGTGTTGCAATTTAAAACAAGCGTAAATCGTAACAAGACATGGCAAAGGTAGCAATAAAATCTGACACTAGTGTCCACTAAATAAATTTAAGACTTAATTCTCTTACAGTTTGTAACTTCTCGGCAGGTTCGCTTTTGCCGAGCAAATCTACGAGAGGGGTTCTGTCCAACAATGAGACAGATAAAATTCTTAACAAATCATACATTTCCATATTCAATTTCATTTTTCGTTCAACAATCGCAACCAAGCAATATGCAATGATTGCACTATACAATTGTATCTTTACAGCATTTTCGGTTGTGCCATAGAATTCCTTGACATGAAGATGTTGCTTCATCCATTTGTATGCATTATGAGAAGCTTCTCATAATACCAATTATGACAAGTACAACATTATGAGAAGTACGTCAGAGTTCTGTATTGAAAATCAAACGGATAGAGTCGGAACTTTACCGTTTAGCTTCTCATAATGATATGGATAATAATATCAAATTATGCTCATAATCAAAGATTTTTGCAGTAAATTCATATCAAAAGCATGGTCAAGTGCATGTTCCCTGCTGTATCGCAAACAGTATTATGCAAAGTCTTTATGAGAAGTCACAATGTAACTATTTGAATTATAGACACAAATAAAACAAGGAGATTCCTTACTTCTCATAACGATATACTTGTCATAAAAGAACAACTCTACCCTCCAACGATATTTGTAAGCCAATGCAATATCCTCTGCAGAGAGGATGGAGTTATTGGTATAAAACACAAAGGTTCTGTTTCCCTCCTTATCATAAAAGGTGATTCTTCTCATTGGGGAAGAGTATTGCTTTCGTGTTTTATATCCACTAAACTGTATCGTTTGATCAGCCATCACTCCCGTTATAGGGTTGTTATATTGTTTGTCTTCAATCACTGTATATGACATACGACGTTTCTCACGAACAACAAAGAACGCCTTTATCGTATTGATGATGGTGAGTTGCTCCGTGTCCATATATGCTCTATCAAATATGTATAAAGCATCAGGCTCATAAGGTATCTCGTTCATTACCTTGGAATCATGTAAATCCGCATTGGTTATAAGAAAGAATGATGGTATGTCTGTCTTTACATCATATAAGGTATGCATCTTTACACCACCTTTGTCATGATGAAGTTTACTCCACCAAAACACATTTAGGCAAAGTGAGATGGTTGTTGAGTCAAAAGCATAGACATTACCTTCATAGAAGAAGTCTTTGTCAACTAATCCTATGCGTAAGTCTCTTGCGGTCTTGACCATATGATACGCCATGTCTTCAAATATTTTAGCCTCTCTTTGCTCATTAGCTTTGGAAAGATTACTTCTGGTAACAGATGTGCCAAATCCAAGCCTGTTGAACTTAGTCTTATGCGCATTGAGCGTAGCTATCAAGTCTCGAAGACTCTCTCGATGGGTCAACTGAGCGAATATCATCACTAGCAAATGATTCCAACAAGTGAACTTCTTAACATATTTGTTTCCTTGATATTTTTTTACGAACCAATCGAACTGGTTTTTGGGAAGGAAATCACATATTTGACTGAATATATACTTACCTTGATTCATGAGTCTAAACTAACTTACAGATTGTAATTTTCTGCAAAGATAGTCATTTCTAACCCATAGAGTCATTTTTTGCTCGTATTTTGTCGCATATCAACCACTTACAACGATTGTTAATCGTTTTTAGTGGACACTAGTGAAAATCTGAGAAACTCACACCTTTTGGAGGAATTTTTTCAATCATGGAGCAATTTGACTCCATGC
>ERZ780058.210-NODE-210-length-13693-cov-4.71271_pt1 | contig 13693 bp, 9 predicted proteins | sample MGYA00511922_ERZ780058 | MGnify/ENA primary metagenome ERZ780058 (study PRJEB29588, sample SAMEA1970897) | human gut metagenome | biome: human gut; feature: human-associated habitat; material: faeces | place: Denmark | collected 2008/2010 ...
GACCGCTATACTTACCGTAAGGGAACAGATGCACAAAGTGATTATGAAGAGAGTGCGGAATATTATTATCAGAGTCGTACCACTTATAATGGTCAATTTACGGGGAAGCATACATTGGGTAATACCGATAAGTTGGATTGGAGTGCTGGATATTCTTATGCCAATCGGAATATGCCGGACCGCCGTCGATATACTACCGTACTCAATGAGGAGACCAATCAGTTGGAAGTAGAGAACTTGAATGAGATTAATCGGGAGTTTTCCCGATTGGATGAACATATTTTGTCGGCTAACATCAATTATCAGCACGATTTCTCTTTCGGGATTTTTACTCCTAGCCTGAAGGTTGGAGCTTACACGGAGCATCGTGCTCGTGAATATAATACCCGTTTTTTTATCTATAGTTGGAAAAATGGTTTGCCGGGTGCTTATAAAGTAATGAATGTCCCTAATGAATTATTACAAGAGAAGAATTATGGGGAGAATGGACTTTATTTATTGGAACAAGTGGATTGGCGCAATAATTACGAAGGCAATAATCTCTTGAGTGCTGGTTATGTAGGGGGTAATCTTCCGTTGGGCAAATTGAATGTATACGCAGGAGTTCGTTTTGAATATAATAGAATGGAGTTGGTTAGCCATACACAGAAAAACGAGGAAAGCCCCACTAGTGTGTTTTACACGTATGATGACTTTTTCCCGTCTGTAAATGCGGCTTATCGTTTGAATGATAAGCATCAGTTCCGTTTATCTTATGGACGTACTGTGAATCGTCCGGAATTTCGGGAGGTTTCTTCTTCTGTATATTATGATTTTGATCTTGCCAGCAATGTACAAGGTAATTATAATTTAAAGCCTGCTTATATTGATAATTTAGATTTTGGTTATGAGTTTTATCCCAGCAGTGGAGAGCTGATTTCTGTTTCTCTTTTCTATAAAAGGTTTAAGAATCCTATTGAATGGACTTATACTGTATCCGGAGGTACAGACCTTATCTATTCGTATGTCAATGCCAAAGGAGCGGATAATTATGGAGTAGAAGTGGATATACGCAAAAATCTGGATTTTATAGGTATGCGTAATTTTAGTCTTAGTCTGAACGGGGCTTTAATTAAAAGTAAAGTGAAATTTGAGCCGGGAGCCAAAGAGAAGGACCGTCCGATGCAAGGTCAATCTCCATATTTGATTAATGCCGGTTTCTTCTATCAACATGCCGATAGCGGATGGAATGCTGCATTGCTTTATAACCGTATCGGTAAACGTATTATTGGTGTAGGCCGTAGTTTGGGAACCGCAGACAATGAAGTCAGAGTACCCGATTCTTATGAAATGCCCCGTAATGCAGTAGATTTAAGTGTTTCGAAAAAAATTGGTAATCTGGAAATAAAGGTTGCTGTACGCGATTTGTTGGCGGAGAAAGTTTCTTTCAAGCAATTTGAAGAAACTAGACATGGAAAAGTGGAGCAAATTACTCGTCAATACAAATCAGGGCGTAATTTCAATTTGAACATTAACTATACGTTTTAAAATAGAATGAATCTTTCATTATTAACCAATAAACAAATGGAAATGAGAACTGACAAGTTTATGATTTACGTATTCTCAGCAATAATGCTGGGGGGAATGGTTGCTTGTAGCAGTGATGATCCGGAAACTGATACAGGAAACGGTAATGGCAACGGTGGAAATGCCGAAGCTCCTTATGTATGGGGGGCTGAGGGGGCTATTAAAACATGTGACCACTTGTTATTTGATGATGATAAAACAGAGAATGCCAAAGGTACCGTGATAGGAAATGGAGATCAGGAGTTTATTTTTAAGGGTACACAGACTTTGTCCAAAGGAACTTACCTGATGAAAGGATGGATTTATGTGGGAACTGGGTCGGTATTGACCATCGAACCGGGGACTGTTATCAAAGGGGATAAAGATACACAGGCTGCCTTGATTGTAGAACCGGGCGGCAAACTAATAGCCGAGGGTACTAAAGACGCTCCGATTGTTTTTACCTCTGAACAGCCTAAAGGCCAGCGTAAACCGGGAGATTGGGGGGGATTGATTATTTGTGGTAATGCCAAGAATAATCAGGGAGTGTTGAACCAGCAGATTGAAGGAGGTCCACGTACTAAACATGGAGGAAATGATGATGCTGACAATTCAGGTATATTGAGATATGTACGTGTGGAATTTGCTGGTTATCCTTTTCAAAAAGATAAGGAAATTAATGGTATAACTTTTGGATCTGTAGGTAGTGGAACTACCATTGATCATTTACAGGTTTCATATTCCAATGACGACTCTTACGAATGGTTTGGAGGTAATGTAAATTGTAAATATCTAGTGGCTTATAATGGATGGGACGATGAGTTTGATACAGATAATGGCTTCTCCGGTAAGGTCCAATATTGTCTTTCAATCCGTGATCCGAGAATCGCAGATACTTCTCAGTCTAATGGTTTTGAGTCGGATAATTGTGGAGACGCCTCATTGATAGAACCCTATACGACAGCCGTATTTAGTAATGTCACTTTTATCGGACCGTTGGGGCGTGATGCCAACTTTGTTAATAATGAGAGCTATATTACGGGCGGTAGCTTCAATCCTAATAATGGTTCAGCTTTAGGCAAGTTTCAGTCTGCTATGCAGATCCGGCGTTCCAGTCGTTTGAATTGCTTTAATTCAGTAGCTGTAGGGTATCCTGTCGGTTTAATTATTGATGGTGAGAAAGGTAATACAGTTGAGATGGCGAAGGCAGGAAACATAAAGTTGGAGAATATTTGGTTTGCAGGTATGACGGTGGTCGGTTCTGATGCTAACAAAGTATATGATGATGTGCTTTATGATGCCGTGAACAAGCAAATCATTGATGCTGGACAAGAGTCTTATTCTTCTACTTTTTTCAAGACTCAGAAAGGAAATAAAGTATTGACTGATGTCAATGAGTTGAAATTCAAGGACGGGCGTAATATCGGTGTTAATTATATGCCGGATGCAGATAGCCCTGTGTTGACAGCCGCTTCATTTAATGACGCACTGTTGAGCAGCGGTTTTGAGACAGTAGAATATATCGGAGCGTTTGGAACAGATGATAATTGGTTGGATGGCTGGACTAATTTCGATCCTAATAATACAGACTACTAATACACCTTTGAATATACACACATAGCTGTTAATTTTAGGGGATTCTATGCGGTAAAGTCATAGAATTCCCTTATTTTTGTATCCAAACCTAGAAACTATTAATTAATACACCTATGTATCCATTTAAATTTAACCCCATTCTGAAATCCACCATTTGGGGTGGAGAAAAGATTATCCCGTTCAAACATCTGAATATTGAACAGTCTCAGGTTGGCGAAAGTTGGGAAATTTCTAATGTCCCAGGCGATGAGTCTGTTGTTGCTAATGGAACTGAAGCCGGCAAAAATTTGAGCCAGTTGGTAAAAGAATATAAAGGTTCTTTGGTAGGAGATAGTAATTATCAGCGTTTTGGCGATAATTTTCCCTTGTTGATCAAATTCATTGATGCTTGTGACGATCTCTCTATACAAGTGCATCCAGATGATGAACTGGCAAAGAAGCGTCATAATTCGATGGGCAAGACCGAAATGTGGTATGTTATTGACAATGCCGGGGGGAAAGCACATCTGCGTTCGGGATTAAGTAAAAAAATTACTCCCGATGAATATGCTGCAATGATTGCTGATAATACTATTTGTGATGCATTGGCTGATTATGCCGTACAACCGGGTGATGTGTTTTTCTTGCCTGCAGGACGTATCCATAGTATTGGAGCCGGATGCTTTATTGCTGAGATTCAGCAGACCTCGAATGTGACTTATCGAATTTATGATTTCAATCGTAAGGATAAAAATGGCAATACTCGTGAGTTGCATACAGAATTGTCAAAAGATGCCATAGATTATTCTGTAGAAGAGGATTATCGTACTCATTATACTCCGAAACAGAATGAATCTGTCGAGTTGGTTACCTGTCCGTATTTCACTACTTCTGTTTATGATTTGACTGAAAATATGACGATAGATTATAGTGAACTTGATTCATTTGTAATTTATATTTGCATGGAAGGTACATGTACGGTAACTGATGGGGATGGTAACTCATTGGAATTGCAAGCCGGTGAATCTATCCTTTTCCCTGCCACAACAAAAGAGGTGAAAGTGACTGTGGAAGGTCATGTTAAGTTCTTGGAAACTTATGTATAAAGATTCGTTTTGTTTTTGATAAAATAAACTGCTGCTTTCATTGTATGTATTGGAAACAGCAGTTTATTTTATTAAAAACAATGTTTCCTGTTTAAAAGGTAAACTTTAGGCATACAGGCTTATTGGTTTTTATTGTTTTGCCTGTGTCTTTCAGTAGCCCTGTTTGGGAATCTCTTTCAAATACTTGTATGGAGTTGCTGTCTCTGCAGGCCACCAACAGGTATCGTCCGTTCCGGCTGATAATAAAATTACGTGGATGGATACCAGTAAGCTGATAACCTGTCTTTGTTAATGTTCCTTCTTCCTGATTTATGGAGAAAATAGCGATACCGTCTGCTTTTAAGCGGTTGGATGCATACAGAAATTTTCCATCAGGTGAAATGTGAATATCTCCGCTACCTTTGGCACCCACTGTGTCAGCTTCTATATATTGTATGGTGTTTAATTTTCCTTTGTCGTAAGAGAAAGCTATAACTTTTCCTGAGATTTCATTAATCAAATAAGCGAATTTTTGGTTCGGATGGAAACAAATGTGGCGTGGTCCTGATCCTGATTCTACTTTTATATTAATTTCTTCGGATTCATTCAGCAAGGAATGGGATACACCATCAGTTACATTCTCACTAACAGGAAATACATGAATCTGGTCTGTACCTAAATCACTGGCAAGTAGATATTTATGGTCTGGAGTGAATTCTATACAATGTAAATGTGGCTGGGTTTTTTTTTTTTTTTTTGGATTTTTTGTCTCTCTTTGTCAAGACTATTTCCTGTAAAGGAAATAAGGCGTGTTTCGGATTTTAATTTGCCGTCTTTATCTAGTGGGAAAACGGTAATACTACCTCCCATATAATTTGCTGTCAAGACAAATTTTTCCGACGGGCTGAGAGTTATATAACAAGGTGCACCGCCGTCAGTGGGTTGAGAATTAAGCAAAGTTAGTCTCTTTTGTTCTTTATCGAATTTGATGGCATTGGCGGTAGAACTTTTTCCGGAATCCTCCCCTACAGCATATATTCTTTCTCCATCAGCCGACGGGATGAGGAAAGATGGGTTGGATATTCCTTTTATTCCGCTGATATATTGTGAGTTGCCATTTTGTTCATCAAAGTTATAAACCTTGATACCTTCTTCCTCCGGAGTTGCATAACTGCCTACCAACATATACATCATATTCGGATTTTCTTCAACTGTAATTGCTTCCGTTTGTTTCTTGGGAGAGGGTATACAGCCTCCCAGTATCATACTGCTCATACACAATACCATTAATTTTTTGTTCATATTGTCTGATCTGTTAGGATTAGAAAAATTATTTTCAAAGATACATTGTTCTCATTAAAATGCGCTAAATAAATGAATAAATAATTGGATATTAACAGAAGTGTGTGTATATTTGTAATCTCTTTATGAGTTACCAGTACGGGGTTGACTGGATTTGACAGCGTGGCTAAGTGGTATGTAAGCATGCAGTGCGTGGTTGATTGGCACTATAATCCCAGTTTTCAAAATTTTATCTGGCAACGAAAATTATGCTCTTGCTGCTTAATCGAATCATAGTAGATTAGCTTTATTTCTGCCAAAGTGGTGGAAACGAGACATCACTCAAAAGCTCTTGTTCCGAAGCGTTTGATCAAGTGGTGCAGTAAAATCGGGAATAGTTAGAGATCCGCCTCGTGTCTCTTACGAAAATTTAGAGGATAAGGTATAAGTTGGTGGCTTCGGTCCTGCTTATACTCGAAAATTTAGGCGAAGATAAGCATGTAGAAAGCGTATGGCTTCCTCGTTTGGACGAGGGTTCGACTCCCTCCAGCTCCACAAATAAGATTGATAATCAGATTATTACGGTATTTACACCCCAAAATACACCCTAAAATAAAAAGTGATAGTCTGATTATCATTCTTTATATCAAACACTATCTACAAGTCTTAAATAATTTAACTATTATGATGCCTTGTGGTATTCTATTATATTTTTTGCTGTTTTGTTTGTTCTTATCAAATAAATACGTAACTTTGAAATATCATTTTGGGCTTGACTGGAATTGACAGCGAGTTGGAATGGTATGTAAGCATGCAGTGGGTCGGTAATTTCCACTTAAATCTCAGTTATCAAAATTTTATCTGGCAACGAAAATTATGCTCTCGCTGCTTAATCGAAGTATAGTAGATTAGCTTTATTTCTGCCAAAGTGGTGGAAACGAGATGTCGCTCAAAAGCTCTTGCTCCGAAGCGTTTGATAAAGCGGCACAGCAAAATCGGGGATAGTTTGAGTTCTTCTCCATAGCTCTTACGAAATATTAGGGGATAAGGCATAGGTTGGTGGCTTTGGTCTTGCTTATGCTCGAAAACCGAAGGCAAAGATAAGCATGTAGAAAGCATATGGTTTCCTCGTTTGGACGGGAGTTCGATTCTCCCCAGGTCCACTTAATTTTGTATTAAAGGTATAATATTCAGCGATGAATAGTTCTTTTCAAAGGTTATAATTGGACGATTTTCTGTAACTTTGCAATTAATCTAATGAAAATATTATCAATAGAATGGCAAAAATTAAAGTTCAGAATACAGAGATAACTATCATCAACCGCGATGACAAGGATTATATATCATTAACGGATATGGTGCGTAACATAGAGAACGGACTGGCTCTTATCGAAAAATGGTTACGCAACAAAAATACGATAGAGTTCCTTGGAATATGGGAAGAAATGTACAATCCGGATTTTAATTCCCCCGAATTCGAGGGAATTAAAAATGAAGCTGGACTGAATCGGTTTATTCTTTCAGTGAAGCAATGGACTGAAAAAACCAATTCAAGAGGGCTTATTGCAAAGGCTGGACGCTATGGCGGTACTTATGCCCACAAGGACATTGCATTTGAGTTTGCCTCGTGGGTATCTCCTCAATTCAAACTCTATCTTTTGAAAGAGTTTCAACGTCTGAAAGAACAGGAACAAACCCAATTGGGTTGGACTGCTAAACGTGAACTATCCAAGATAAACTACCGCATACACACTGATGCAATTAAGCAAAACCTTATACCAACAGAGGTAACTTCCAAACAAGCCAGTATTATCTATGCTGATGAAGCAGATATGTTGAATGTGGCGATGTTCGGTATGACTGCCAAGATGTGGCATGAGCAACATCCCGAGCTGAAAGGGAATATTCGGGACTATGCTTCTATTAACGAACTGATTTGCCTTTCAAATATGGAAAACCTTAATGCGGTATTCATAGACCAAGGCATTCCGCAGGGTGAAAGGTTGATTAAACTCAATCAAATAGCCATTCAACAAATGAAAGTATTGGAGGGTGATAAAAATAATCGAAAACTATTAAAATGAGAATTCTACTTTTAGAAGTGTAGCGGCTTCCTTACAACGAATGTAAAAACATCGGAGTAGTTTTTAAACCACTCCGATATTTTAATTACAAGAATTTATTTGCTTTACCAATATTCAATGGTTCTGTGCTCGATGTATTCATTGGGGGATGTTTGCTTTTTGCCGATATAGTTCATGTTATCGTCATAGTCGTCATATTCTACAATGCAGCTGACTTTCCTTTCGGTCCAGTTCTTGTGCTTATCGAATTTGGTATAGGTATAGCGATACGTGGCTGTTCCATCCGCCGGGTGTTTTTGTACCATTGTCGCCGGGTATTTGCTGTCACCCTCATAACTGTATGTCCGGGTAATGTAAGCCATGAACGAAGAAAACTTACGACTGGTGATTCTATTGCTTTTATCAAACGTGTAAATTTTGTTCAGTTCTTCATTGGTATTGGCGTCCGGACAAATATCCGTCCGAAGACCGTCTTTGCATTCGATGCTTACCAAATGATCTTCCCAACCCTCTACCTTGTAGGAATTGGCTGTAACGTATTGATAGGTTGCTCTGTCGCCAAATTCATCCTGCATGGCAACCAGGTTGCCGGCCTGGTCGAATTCGTATGATTCCTCATGGATTTTCACCGATTTTACCTTGCCGAACAAACCGTAAATATCCGTACCTTTATAGCGCAAAGCATCCGTTAAGGCAGAGTCTTTATTTTTCTTATTTTCTTTTTCGGAAGCCACCGTCTTTTCATCCCAATAATCAATGCTTCGCGAGATTGTCAGACTGGGAGTTTCTCCCGGTTTCACCGCAGAAGAACGGTCCTGATTCGAGGTAAATCCGTTTTTGGTTGCTTTATAATAGGTACGCAAGGCTGGAATGTCATCAATGTTGGCAGGGAAAGTAATGGTGGCCTGCGTCCAGTTCCCTTTCTCATCATACACATACTCATAAGAAATGGTAAACTTCATATCATCCACTCTCCAGCTATTTCCTTTGCTCTTATATACACCTCCATTATAAGTCCAGGTGGCCAAATCGCCGTGCGAATTATACGTAAAACTGCTGGTGCAAGTCAACGTTTCCGTACCCCGATCAAATTTTACAGGAATCTTTTCTATGGCCTGCGTGCAGAGATGCCCTTCGTGCGTATAGCTGGTCACCGACTGTCCCAGTTTGTAACTACTGATGCCTTTTAGAAACATATTAAAGGTGTTGGGAGTATCGAACGACTTCAAGTGGGCGAGTGAATCGAACTGCATCTTATGGATCGTTACACCCGCTTCACTGACCGTACCATTCTTTCTTTCAGGCAGAATGGACTGCAAAGCTCCGTTGGCATGATAAGCATATAAAAAGGTAGCCGTATCATAATGCCCCCGTCCGTTCTTGTCACGACGTATCAGGCGGCCGATACTATTGTAGGTAAAACCGTCATCTGCTCTCCGGCGTTTGTAATGTCCGTCATCTACCGATTTGATTTGAATCAGATTGGAACGATTGTCGTATTCATACGAGATTACGTCGAATCCGGTTGCCCCCACATTGAGGGAAGTACGCCGCTGCTCGGCCAGACGACCGTTTGGCAAAAACTCGTATTGCGAGCTACCTGACACGCCCCAGGCCGGATAATGGTATTGATAGGTTAGCAACTTCGGATAGTTACGCAGCCCCATCTTTGCCCAATCCGTAGGATAGTTTACGAAATAAGGCATCAGATGTTCTACATTCATATCCATTCTGACTGGTTCGAAATACACCTGCAAAGGCGTATAAGGCTGACTGTTTTCGCCGCTGCCGCAGCTTGCCGCTCCCATGGCTAGCAAGCAGGACAGACTGATAGATTGAATGAATTGTAATGTTTTCATAGGTTGGCTTTCTGGGTTTATAGACTAAAAGTGACATAGACTGCCGATTGCACCCGTACAGGCTGTCCGTCTTTGGTGCCGGGTGTGTATTTTTTTTAGGATTTCATCACTCGTATAGCCTCGGTGTTAAGATTGGCATGAACCTTTTTCACTGCCGTCACATCTGAAACCGAACCGTCTTTCTCCACTATAAAAGAAACAAGCACGTTGCCTTGAATCTTTTGCTGTTTGCACACCATAGGATAGCGGATACTTCGGGCAATATCGGACTGTAAAGCCCCGGCTCCACCGGGATATTCAGGTTCCTGGTCCACCTCACTACTCTTATATATTTTGTTAGGGCTGACTTTTGGCTGTACAGGCTTCTGCTGTGGTTCTTCGTTCGATGTGGCCTTTGGCATGCCAAATCTTCTTTCGGAAGCATTTTTACCTGCTTCTTTCGGCTCTCTCAGTTCTTGCTGTAAAAGTCTTTGCAGTACCTCACTGGAAAAAAAAATCCATTGAACCGGGCTGGAGCATAGCCGGAAAAAGCCGAAACAACCTCAAAGCTGAACGGCTTCCCTTCTTCAATACGAGGAAAATAATAGGTTCCAGCCGTTTTTATCCGATTGCCCGGCATCAGGTAGAACAGGTCTATCGGTTGGCTCCTGCTGGTTTTCTGAGCCATACCTTTTATCTGAAATTTATAACCTCCATTTGCCTGTCCTGTACAAATGATACTGGTCACATGCCAATACCGGTCCACACCGGCATCGCATTTAAACGGAACATTGACCGGATAGCTTTTAGGAGGAATAGAAAAACTTGTTTGTGCAAGGACTTTATGCCCCATAAAGACTACCGCTAAGGTAATCAAACACAGGAAAACAGATAATCGTTTCATCAGTATATATATGTTTAAAGTTATAATTCAAAGAAATGCCTAAATCATGATTTCGTAATAAAATGTGGCTGCCAGTTCATCCTCATTATAAGCATCTTTCCTGATACAGTCTTTTACATAATCATCTTTAGCAGGCATAGAAGGGTTAATCAGCTCCTTGGCAATGCGATTGTAACTGGACTCCTTGAAGTAAGACCCTTCCCATTCATTTTCGTATTTCATGCGGTATTTCCACATCTCACGTACACAATCAGGAACCAGGTTATATCCATCTATATAGTCTATCTTATGTCCATTTACCGTCAATTGGGTAATGTTGGTTTTAAGGCCATATTCATCAAGTAATTCTTTTATTGGCAGGTCATTCACTTTGGATGCTTTAATATCAAAAGCATAATTGAAACTCATCGAATTGTCCACTTCGATAGGGGAAGAGAACGGTTTGTCCACTGTCAACTGATTACGTCCCATCATGCTGCCTTGAAGTCCGTAGTATGCCTCGACCTTATCTACTTTCCCTTTTAAAGGTATCAGGCGTAACCGCACTTTGACATACCCCAGAAAAACATTTGACTTGTCCAAAATATCAACCAGCTCAATTTTCAGGTAGTTGTCGGTCTGATAATCTTCTAAAAAAAGTTGCCAATGATGATCTATTGAATCAACCTTTGCATTGACAGAACCATATTTTCTTTCCCATTCTGTTCCGTATCGTTCTTCTTGCTTATTCAACTCCGTAGTATTTAAACAAACAGAAAGAAAGTCTTTCAGACGCTTGTAACTCAAATCATCCATAGTGGCTTTTTCAGAGGCTGTCAGTGGGGAATGACGTTTTTCCAATGCGTCCAGTATGGAGAAGACCATACCGTATTCAATATCTTTCTTTATCAATTCATTCCGCTCATCCAAAGACAACGGCTCAGAAATGGATTTGTTCTCATTTCCGCATGAAGTCATCACCAGACTCCAAATGCCCAATGCCAGTACGATGCGGCATGTGGACAATATTCTCTTGTCTGTTTTCATACTGCTATAATTTAAAAGTAATAGGCAACGTAAATTCCACATTCACAGGTTTACCGTCCTGTGTGCCGGGAGTCCAGCGAGGCATGGACTTGACCAATCGAACAGCCTCTTTATCCAGGTTTGTATCAACAGACTTGATAACCCGGACATTTCCGATTGAACCGTCACTCTTGACTGTAAATTTAACCATCACCTTGCCTTGTATCTTCAGTTCCTTACAAACAGTCGGATACTTCAGATTATCCGAAATAAATTTCACCAATGCGTTGATTCCTCCGGGAAATTCCGGAGCCACCTCCCGCTTGTTTTGAAAAACTTCAGCCAGCACAGGTGAGTTTCCTATTGCTCTTGATTCATCAGCTGTTTGTGCAGCCAAACAGTCCCCGATTAGCAGCGTCGATAATATACTGCTTAAAATAAAATACTTTCTCATATGATTTTAATATTTAGTTGTCAGTCAATATGTTATGCAAAATTCGTCTTGCCGGTTCATTTTCGGTAAAACCCGGAACTGTCACGTCCCCATTTACCGCCAAATTGATCGGTGTAGTCACACTCGCTATAAGGAGAGTCTTGTGTAAGATTATACACAGTACCGGATTCGGTAAAACTTGCTGTTTTCAAGCCACCTGAACTGCTTGACGATGAACTGCTCCAGGATTCTGTTGCACCTTTGTGCAAGTCTTTAAAGCCCAAAACACCCATAATAAGGCCTATTCCGTTGCCTATTTTGAATCCCCATTGAGCCATATTCCACATCGTATCAGATTCTATCCATCCAAGCCAATCAAGAATAAATCCTATAACCAATCCAATACCACCCACTATCAATCCAACAAAGAGCATTAATGCTACGAATTGCAGGAGAATTTTAATAAGGTAAATGGCTATACCTATAACCAAAATCCATTTCAGTGCTGTAAACCAAACAGACTCACCTTCGGAATCGAACAGCCAAGAAGTCAAATCCCATGATTCTTCTTTGGCAGAAACGCCTGTTGCGCCAGTATCGGTTACGGCTTCCAGATAGGATGCACTGACATAACCTTGCCAGCCGTTATAATTGAAATTAGCCCATCCGTTTTCAATGGAAATAACATCAATCACATTATCTTGGGAAAGTTGCCCTAATACCTCGCCGTTTTTGTTGGCAGAAGCCCGTACATTAAGGCCATTGGGGGCAGTCACCCGGTAATAATCAGCAAAGGATTGCGTACAAAGGAAAAAACTAAAGATAAGAAAAACGAGCCATTTAGCATGGTCTCTGCAAACGAACAACTTTTTCAGCATACAGATACTTTGCTGAGTTACATATCTGTTCATCATATACAACAGGACTCTTGCAGTCCCACAGAGTCTGCTTAATTAAACCACGAAGCGTGGAACTGCAAATGCCCACGTCTAACTTGGAGGTCCTGAGAAAACCCGTGAATACAGATATGGATATAGCAGCCCACGCTATAGCGTGAGAACCACTATGCTATCCCTTGTATTCACTTACGAAATTTCTCAGGTTTCCAAGTTACAAGATAAGCACAACGCTTCTTCTAAATTCTAATATGTCTGGACAGAGTTTCCTCCATCCGCTTGCAAAGATAGTCAATTTTATTGAATTCCAATTAAATAGTATCAGATTACAACTTGAATCCTCTGGATTTTTGTTCCCTCTGCACCGAGTTACGCAGATTCTGCTGTAACTTATCCCACTGTTCCTTAAACCATTGTATTATGGGCTGTCGGTTTATGGTCAGCACCAACTTATGTTTATCGGTCAAATCGTCCTCAATCTTGCAGACCGCATCCTTTATTTGAAATGACTGCCTATGCTGTGTGGAGTACAGCTTGCCGCTGCAAACGATGGGCTTCCTTTTAGCCAAAAGCACGTCTATCATCTCCTGCGTAAATCCAACCGACTTGCAGAACTTCTCCATTTGCAACATTTCTCTCATAATGGGGAACCATTTGAACGCTTTACCGATGATTTCGTTCAGCTCTTCTATTTTCTTCATCTTCATGTTCAGCTCCTGTCGGTGTATCTCCTGCTGGCAGTATTTCTCTGTGCTATGACGCTCTTCCTGCATCCTCATGTGGTCGTTCAGCAGACGAATCTGATTGTCACGTTTGTCTATTTCACCCTGTAGCTTTCCGTTGGCTTGTTCCAGCTCCTTCAGCTTACCGCTACCGAAAAGAGAACCGACCCCGCTGGCAATGGCTGTCATGGCATCCGTAGCCTTGTTTTTCAACTGCTCGGTTCTGGCTTCACTTTTGATTTTAGCCAGCTCGCTTTCCGCCCGTTCCTTTTCGGCAAGCAGCAGACCGATATTTTCCTGTATGTCCTCTGTCTGGTTCTGCCGG
>ERZ780058.233-NODE-233-length-12863-cov-3.56738_pt1 | contig 12863 bp, 9 predicted proteins | sample MGYA00511922_ERZ780058 | MGnify/ENA primary metagenome ERZ780058 (study PRJEB29588, sample SAMEA1970897) | human gut metagenome | biome: human gut; feature: human-associated habitat; material: faeces | place: Denmark | collected 2008/2010 ...
TATCCATTCATTCCTTATGGCAAGCTGACAATTATTCAGGGTGATCCGGGTGACGGAAAGACAACAATGGTCTTGAATCTGGCGGCAAAGCTGTCAAAGGGCGAAGCACTGGATGAAAATATGAAAGTCACAGAGCCGGTCAATGTAATATACCAGACTGCGGAGGATGGTCTTGCGGATACAGTAAAACCAAGATTAGAACTTGCCGGAGCAGACTGCGAGAGAATTATCGTTATTGATGAGAGTGACAAGTCACTGTCTATGGTAGATGAACGCTTGGAAGAAGCGATTGTAAGGACTGGTGCAAGGCTCTTGATTTTAGACCCGATACAAGCCTATCTGGGCGGTGGCATGGATATGAACCGAGCAAACGAAGCAAGGGATATGACAAAGAAATTAGGAGCATTGGCAGAGAAAACAAAGTGTGCAATTATCCTTATCGGTCATATGAATAAGGCTTCCGGCAATAAAGCGGCATACCGGGGCATGGGTTCCATAGATTTCTTTGCAGTGGCAAGAAGCGTATTACTGGTCGGACGGGTAGAGGGAGAACCGAATAGCAGAGCTGTTGTCCAGATAAAAAATAACCTTGCGGCATTCGGGCACCCGAAGGCATTTGCCTTATCAGAGGAAGGCTTTCAGTGGATTGGAGATTATGAGATTACTGTGGATGAGGTGCTTGGCGGCATTGCACCAAAGGCAAATAAAATGGAGCTGGCAAAGCAGATGTTACGGGAACTTGCAGAAACACAGAATGCGGTTTTGAGCAACGAAATCTTTGACCGGGCAGAAGAACTGGGAATTTCCAAACGAACACTGGAAAACGCAAAGAAAGAGCTGGGTATCCGGGCAAGAAAAATCAATAACGCTTGGTACTGGGAACTGGATAAGGTAAAGCAGGAATAGAGGAAGAACGCAACAATGCAGAGTATACAGAAATGCGGTCTTGAAGATTGCAAGGTTGCAAAAGATATAGACATTGCGTTGTTGCGGTCTTGCAGAAAGGATTGGTCGATTGAAATGAAGAATGTGCAGATTTCGCAGGAACTGTTCTTTTTGCTCGTGAGATATTTTCTCATAGGGCAGGAAGAAACGGAGCCGGAGATAGTTAAGGCATTGGAGAAAAAGATGGATGCCCTGGTAATGAGAGAGCTGTATACGCAGTATAAAACTGCACCGACAGAGGAAGAAAAGGAAAAGGCACGCAGGGAATATCTAGACAGGCGTGGTGTGCCGGACAGCTTCCGATGGTAATTTCCTTAGACGAATAAAACGGGAGCGTGGCACGCACCCGTAGGAAACGATTAAGGAAAAATGGTGCGGTGACAGCGATGACAATGTGACCGGAACGGGCACAACTGCCGCAGGCAGAAAAAGCTTCCGGCAGGACGCAAAACCCGATTTATCGGGTTGCATTTTTGATGGCGAAGCTGTCAAAAGTGCTTTTGCGTTACTTTCGACGAAAGTAACAAAGCCTGTGCCTATCGGCACTAAAAGATACAGATAAAAAGAGATGAGAGGTGGTTTTATTGGAGAGAACGATTAGCGGAATGATGGGGAAAGGCTCTGTGAATCACAATACAAGAGCATTTTCAGCAAAGAATGTAGATAAAGAAAGGAGCCGGGACAATGTGGAATTTTGTCACGAGGATATAAAGGCAGTGTATCATGAACTGTTTGACGAAGCTCTGGAACGGTACAATGCGAAGCAGAAACGCAGTGACCGGAAGATTGAAAACTATTATGAGAAAATCCGGCAGGGGAAGCAGGAGAAACTGTTTTACGAAGTGATTTTCCAGATAGGTAACAGAGATGACATGAATGCACGGAGTGAGGAGGGGCAGTTGGCAAAGCAGATACTTATTGACTTCATGACAGACTTTCAAAGCAGGAATCCGAATCTTCATGTATTCTCGGCACATCTGCACATGGATGAGGAAACACCGCATATTCATATTGATTTTGTTCCGGTCATTACCGGGAGTAAGCGAGGACTTGATACAAGGGTTTCGCTGAAAGGGGCATTGGCGGAGCAGGGATTTGAAGGCGGCACCAGAGGAGCAACAGAATGGAACCAGTGGATAGAATCAGAGAAAAAGGAACTTGCGGCAGTCATGGAACGATATGGTGTTGAATGGCTGCAGAAGGGTACGCACAATAAACATCTGTCGGTGCTGGATTATGAGAAGCAGGAGAGGGTAAAGGAAGTAGCAGAGCTAGATTCTCAGCTTGCACAATCAGAAATTGCATTGCAGACAGCAAGTAAAATGGTGGACAGTCAGCTTGCTCGTGCGGAAGAATTGGCAGAGATGGGAGATAAGTTTCAAAGACAGAACGAGGAAATTAAGGCAGATAATGCAGAACTGGAAAAAACGTATGTAGATACAAAGCAGAGTTATAACAGTTTGTTGGCAAAAAACAGTCAGTTGATTTTCGAGAATGAGGATTTGGAGCAGGAAAAGGAAAGGCGGTTGTCCGGCAACCGGGAATTAGAAAAGCAACAGCAGAAGCTTCAAAAAGAACTGGAAGCTATGGCAGGTTCTAAGGTCGCTCTGGAGCGTAATGTGAGAGCCTATGACGAGGAAAAACAATGGCAGCTTCCAGAGCCGGGAGTGATGCAGTCGGCGAAATCCTATCGTGAAAAGGTGGCATTACCATTGATTACAAGATTAAAGGAACTTGTAAAAAGCCTAACAATTAAGTGTGTGGGTCTGATGGAGCAGGTGAAGAAGCTGACTGCAAAGGTAAATCAGCAGGGAGAGGATATTGCATGGTATAAGAATAAAATCAAGGAGCAGAATAGCACAATGGAGCATTTGCAGGAGAAAGCGGAGGATTTGGAACGAGTGAAACAGTATGTCGGGGCTGACAAAATACAGGATATTATTGACAATGTGAAAGAAGCGGAACGGTTACAGGCAGAGCAGAAGCGATTGCAGAGAAGCTATCAGAACAGAATGAGCAGATAAGGAGATAGATGGATATGACGGATAAAATCAAAGAAACAGAAGTGTTGAGAAAGCACATCATTGGAGAAAACGGAATCAGTTACACTTTGGGAGAGGATGGTCTGTATTATCCAGATCTCCGGCTCCCGGAGGGAACGCATTATGAAATTGGCAGATACGGAAGAATGAGAGCAGAGTATCTGAAAGAGTACCATAGAGCATTGTATCTGGAATTGCTGTTGGATGGAAATTTAAATGAATATCTGCACCAGACGGACGAAGAATGTTATCAGATGATGGAGCGACTGGTGGAACAGATGAAAGCAAAGCAGGGAGTGACGGCGCAGTTGAAGTCGGAGAATCAAATGCAGTGGGTAGGAATGATGAACAATATCCGGCACTGTGCGGAAGAAGTGGTGTTGAAAGATATAGTGTATGTGTGATGTTGGGCAGTTTTCAGACTGCCCTTAATAATTTTGAATAGCAGAAACAAGAGCTAAATGATATAATACTGTTAAAAGTGGTGCGGAGGTAGACTATGAAAAAATTTCAATATATAGTTGTACTGTTGTTTGTGATAGTTCTTGGAACAGGATGTTCTAATGATGAAAAACAAGAAAATTTTTTATCAGAGACAGAGAATGAGATAGAAAATAAAGAAGATGGCGTAATTTATGAAGTGTATACGGGGAATTGGTCAAATGATGGAAGAACGCATGACCAGATTTTGTCAGAAGGTGGAGTAGAATTATCTTGTACAATTACAGAAAGTAATCGACTTACGGGTACGCTGTTTGCTCAACAGGAAATGACTGAACGCTTTGCTGTTGTTGAAGATATTAGTGGAGAGATAGAACAGAACGAGCTGCTTTTTGATTATGCTGATGATGGTTGGGGAAATAGTGGCACATTACATATGCAATTTAGAAATGATAGCATTTATGTAGAGATATTAAATTATTGTGAGGCAGATGGAGGAAGTGACTATGGTATTAGTGGTTATTATGAGTTGATAAGGGAAAATGAAGCGGAAAGTAGAGAAAAGGAGTTAGAAAATACGATTGACGAACGAAGTCAATATTATAGAGCCAGTGCATATTATTTGGAAATAGTTGATTATTGGGAAAATGTCAGAGAAGCCAGAGATGTATCAAATGTAAATGAACCACTATTTGCAACTAATAAGCAATACTATACAAAAGAGAACTTTGAAAATGAACCAAAATTAGTTATTCACTTGGCAAAAAATGAAATATATGCAAGGCATGGTTATATTTTTAAGAATGAAGATTTGTATAATTATTTTATGGGTTGTGTGTGGTATAATCCAACTTGTAAAGCAGAAGATTTTGATGATAGTGTGTTAAACGAGTACGAAAAAGCTAATCTTGAGATATTGGCATCAATGGATACCTATTAAAAGCGAGAGGAGTAATTTATGAAAAAGAGATGTGTTTTGTTTATACTGTGTATGATGTTTTTGGTTGGATGTTCAGAACAAAATGAAGAAATAAGAAATTCAGTAATAGAGGAGAGTACGGAAACAGAAAGCAGTCTAATTATTGAAGAAGAAACAGAGGAAAATAATGTCCAAATAGAACCAGTAGCACCTACGAAAGAAGAAGTTTTTGCTATGAGAGAAAAAGTATTGGACGGAATGACTGACGATGAGAAGGAAAGATTAACAGAGAATATTAAAGTTGCAAATCTTCAAATGGAACGAGCATATCTGAATGATGGCATCTTTGATAAACTAGAAGATAAAGACAGTCTTGCTTGGAATTATTTCGACCAGAAAGGTGATATTCAAGTTGGGTGGGCGTATGACAGTAATAAAATAACAGTCATGAATGAAGAAGGTATTACGGAAAGTGAATTTTATCAAAAGTATGGTAAACCCGTAATGGTTTATAATAGATTTGACGGAGCAAATTTTGTAAACTTGATTCAAGATATGCAGAAGTCAATTCATAATGAGGAACTGTACGCAGACCTTCAGAGATTGATAGATTTGACTAATTTGGCAACCGAAACTCACGAAATGGAATATGCAAATGATATATATAAAATTCTGCATGATATGGATTACTTCCTTTTGAGATATGGAATCGAAGATGTAGGGAAGTATACGCAGGATGGAGGCGTGGTAGCAAAGTATTATGGTGTACTTACTGTGTATCAGAATGAAGATAAGGGTGGATGGCAATAGTATATAATTGATAATAAAAGACAAATTGAATTTGTAAATAACTTACTGTTCATGGAGATGGGAATATGATAGTAGAAATAATTTTCTCAGATTATTATAGAACATTTTTATTATGTATACTTTCAATGGGAGTTACATTTTTTATACGGAAATTTAGTGTAAAAGAAGGAGTATTGGCATTAGTGATGTACGAATTTATTATGTTAATACCATTTGTTTGGATACTTATTGTAAGTGTAGTCTTTACTGAATTTAACTTTCAGCAAATAATAGAAATTGTTCAGTGGGAGCTAAAATGGATAATTTATTTTACAACGTGTACGGTGTTGCAATTCATAATGTACTACCTTTTTTGGAAAAGAAATGTAATATACAAAATAGGAACTTTACTCTTTTGTGTCACTGTTGTTGTTGTTCCTTTGTATGTGATTAATTTTAACTGAAACAGATAGAATGAATAATGAGAATTATAATATTATGAAACCAACAATCGTTCATAGATGCCATTAGAAGACAAGTTGTTTATGTGTACTTGGGATGTTATAGTTAACTTAAATAAATAATTTCTATGCGGTGCCAAAACGGTGCCAAGAAATCGAACAAATTGAAATACAGAATGCAAAAACAGCAGTTTTCTGCGAAATTTGCCACCAAAAAGCATAGAAAATACGAAGAAATACGGTATTCAAATAACGTGAGGGTGGTAGAACCGTTGGTTCCGGCCGTGTAGCTACCATCATCGAGTAATTGTGCGTTAGCAATGAGAAGCATTAAATAAGTGTAAAATAGTCCAGAGCAAGCTTGCTTGCTTCTGGGCTTTTTTATGCTTATGGGAATGCGGCGAATGCCGCATTCATCGAGGAAACACGCATATAGAATGTTACATATAAAGTGGTTGTATCTTCAAGTAAAAATTGGTTGACAAAAATGACTACTGACAGTAGACTATACATAAACGACTACACGCAGTAGACGAAAGGGGGGTGATCATATGAGTGAAATAAGATTAGGAGCAGTAGAGTCCAAGTTTGCAGATATCATATGGAATAATGAACCATTGCGACCAGTAGAATTGGAGAAACTCGCGGAAGCTGAATTGAATTGGAAGCGGACGACTACTTTAACCATTTTAAAAAGGTTATGTGAAAGAGGAATTTTTCAAAACAAGGACCGAATGATTACTTCCTTAATCAGTAGGGAAGAGTTTTATGCTCTCCAAAGTGAAAAGTTTGTGAATGACACTTTTGAAGGTTCATTACCGGCTTTTTTGGCAGCATTCGGTTCCAGAAAGAAGTTATCGGATATGGAAGTGGAGGAACTGAAAAAGGTGATAGATAGTATGAGGAGGTGAGTAGATGGATTGGTACGAATTATTACCTAAGATTTTGAATATGAGTCTTACGGCAAGTGTTATCATTGTTACGGTGCTTATACTCAGAGTGCTGCTGAGACGGGCACCCAGGATATATTCCTATATGTTATGGACAGTTGTACTGTTTCGTCTGCTTTGCCCTATCGCTATAAATACTCCCTTATCGGTATTGGGTTTATTTGATCCCCCAATTGTGGAAACAACTGATAGTGTGAGTCAGGTTGCATATATTCCGAACAATATCGTTCATACAGAGAATCCAGAAGTGACATTACCAGTTCCGGTATTGGATAATGCTATAAATAATGCGTTGCCACAAGGGGCGGAACAGCTTGTAGCAGATCCTTTGGAGGCGCCTGTCAGCATTGCAACCTATATATGGCTGGATGGAATCGTGGCTATGATAGGCGTTAGCATGATTTCTTATGTTAAGTTACGAAAGAGTCTGGTTGGAGCTGTACAGGTAAAGGATAATATTTATGTTGCGGATTACATTACCACTCCTTTTGTTCTTGGCATATTCAGACCGCATATTTATTTGTTATCTTCATTAAGCGAACAGGAACAGGAGTATATTCTAAAACATGAGCAATATCATATTCGCAGAGGGGACCATATTTTTAAATTGCTTGCCTATGTAGCCCTTTGCCTACACTGGTTTAATCCATTGGTTTGGCTAGCCTTTCTATTATTTAGCAAGGACATGGAAATGAGTTGTGATGAGGCGGGGGGGGGAAAACTTGGGGAAGATGTACGAGCAGATTATTCTGCTTCTTTACTGAATTTAGCAACAAATAGTGCTATTATGTTTGGAATGCCACTTGCATTTGGTGAGGTGGATACCAAAGGACGCATCAAAAACTTGGCAGCGTGGAAGAAACCTACTTTTTGGGTTACCATAGGGGCAATTGTGATATGCATTTTAGGAATTGTGATATGTGTATCCAATCCCAAGGAAGAACCTTTGCATGCATCGGAACCTTTTGGTCATAGCTACAGGGTGGAAGAGATTTTCTTCATAGATGCCCGTTATTCCTCCGCAATCACACCGGAAACAGCGCCCAGATATCAGTTTACTTCAGATTATGCTATGTTTGTATCCGGAGACGTATTGGATGATAAGAGTACAACGGAGTGGGTGCAACAGTTGGGGAATTTTGAAGAGGTAGAGATTACAGCTGAAAATTTTGATAACCATTTTAATATGACAGGGTTCACTATTTCAAATGATACCTGGTCCAAATTCAGAAGTGAAATAAATAAGGCATGGCGGATAAATGCGGATAATAGTTTTTACTATTTTCTGCAGAACCAAGATGGCAGTGTATATCTGACTTACGGATATGATATAGATAATAGTACGAATATATTGGAGGAAGGCTCACACATCCGTTTCCTGTTTCGATTGGAACGTACAGATATTTTAAGTTGCAATGCCGTTAGTGCAGATTACAATGCTTATATTGAGCCTGCCTATTATTCAAGTAGCTATGAAGGGGAGTATGACGATTTATATTCCAATCCTATAAATAATTCCGGTAAGCTGATATTTACAGTGGATGGTGGTACAGATACGGATATTTTGGTTGTTAATGAGGAGTATCATAAATACACATCGGAAGAAGTAATTGTAGAAAGAGAAACTTATGAGCTGGAATGTAATCCACAGGGAAAGTTTGAGTTGGAGGTTTCTGTTCGAGGCGATGAACGTGATGAGGCAATCTATTCCATTTATGTTCGTGGAAAATCCGGATTCTATGTAATGAAGATAGATTTTCAGACAAGTGAAGGCGCAGTGGAAATTGATAGGTCGGAAACGCCGGAAGTTGAAAATATAGTGGACAAGACGGATTCCTTAGATACAGCCATATTAAACGCTATTGTTGAACATACTGTATCCGATTATCCGGTTGGTGCCTATCATTGTGCCAGCTTTGTGGAGTTCCATAGTGAGGAATTATGCGGAGTGCCTATTGCTGATGGGAATATTTCGAAAGAGTTAATAATGGTATACGGAATGGCATTGGAACAGTCATTTTCTTATTCGGAAGGTAAGTTAAATCAAGTCGGTGGAAGCCATATGCCGGTGGTCATCACTTTTGAAGTGGCAGATAATACATATACGGTGACTGATTTTTGGGTTCCCAGAGATGGAAGTTATTATGTATCGGATATTAGGGACAAATTTCCGGATGAAATTGAAGAAGATGCTCTGGATACGCAGAAATATGTGGTGGCTCAAATACAAGAGTGTTATAGTAGAGCGTTTCAGTATTATCAGGTAGATACGGAAGCCGTTATAGAAGAATTATTTGACAAAATGGAAGCATCTCCGGCAACCGCATCGAATCCGGCAGATTATATTGATGCACATTCTTTGGAATACAGAGAACTTATGTATTATGGACAATACAGTTTAAACTATATCTTTCATAAATTTATGGAAGGAGAACAGAAGGGATTGCGTGGTCAATTGATGAAGATACTTTTAGATGATTTGGCCCCAGAAGCAAAGCTTCGATTATATGCAGAAACTGGACAAGAGTACTTCGATGAATGGGCAAAGGGTGCTGTAGAAGTATTAGAGCAACATGATATGGAATGGATAAAAGAAAATCAACCCGCAATGTGGATTTATTTGCAGATGGTTGAGTAAAGGATGAAGAGAACAGCTTCGTTACAGTGTGACGAGGCTGTTTTTTGTTAGTTGTAGTCGTTTTTTGTAGATGTTATAGTTAGAAAGTATGAAATATAGAAGAAAACTACGATATAAAATGGAAAGTTTGTGATATAAATGGTTGGAATATATTTTAGTGGCACCGGCAATTCCAAATTTACTCCAAGAATGGGTTCATACAAGGTAGAGACATTAGATATACATTTGAATCAGAAAAAAACAGTCTAAACACAATGAGTGTGGAAAATCTCATCAGTCAAATATTTAATACATAAAAGATGCCCGAAAAAAGATGTGAATAATTCCGTATAATCAAACAGCGTCTGATAATATTTGTTAATAATATTTTGAAATGCAATTTTTGATAAAAGAAATATGTATGTTATAATGGGACATATAAGAAGTGAATAAAATACAGAAAAATCAGTGAAAAGGTAGAGAAATGGCAGAAAATGGCAGATAGAAGGCTTTTGACTTTAAGAAAAACAATAATGTTTTATATTTGTATATGGAACATTTTTTTATTGATCGGCTGTGCGAAGACTGAGATGGTGTCTGAGGACAATACAGTAACAAATGAAAATATTGCCAGTACCACAGGAACTATTGCAATAGAAACAGAAGCAATAGAAACAGAAGTAATAGAAACAGAAACGCAGGATGCAATCCAGCCATCTTCCGACCAACCACCGGAAGCCACCCGAGAGTACAAGATCATCATGGTAGGGGATGTACTGCTTCACACTCCGGTGGAGGAAAGCTGCATGCAGCCGGATGGAAGTTATGATTATGATTCGCTGTTTTTCCACACAAAAGAGGAGATCGCGGCGGCAGATCTTGCCCTGGTGAACCAGGAGGTGATCATAGGCGGTGCGGATCTTGGAATCTCCGGGTATCCCTGCTTCAATGCGGATTACAGTCTCTGCGATTCATTGGTGGGAGCAGGATTCGATGTCATCTGTCATGCCACGAACCATGCTATGGACAAGGGGCGTGCGGGGCTGGTAAATTGTGCAGAGTACTGGAGGGACGAATATCCACAGATCACTGTCCTTGGTATTCATGATACTGCGGATACCTCCACTTCCTGTGGCGCAGATCCGGCGATCATTGAGCTGGGAGATATACGGATTGCAGTCCTGAACTACACTTATGGGACCAACGGCATTTCTCTGCCGGCGGATATGCCCTATGCGGTGGATCTGTTGAATGAGGAACAGGTGGCGGCAGATATTCAGAGGGCAGAGGAATTGGCGGACTTCACCATCGTATGTCCGCACTGGGGAACGGAGTACAGGCTGACGTCAGATGCTTCCCAGGAGAAATGGACCAAGATATTTGCGGAAAACGGTGCGGATTTGATCCTGGGTACCCACCCGCATGTCATTGAACCCATAGAATGGGTGACAGATGAAGCGAGCGAGCATGAAATGCTGGTCTATTATTCTCTGGGCAATTTCGTGAACTGGACCTCTGGGACGGGAGAGGGTGTCGCTAACCGTATGGTAGGCGGCATGGCCGAGGTAACGCTTACGAAGAATGATAATGGAGAACTGGAGATTGCAGATTATGGGGTGAAACCGATGATCAGTCATGTGGCTTCCGGTCCCGAAGGTGTGACAACATATTTTCTGGAGGATTATCCGGAAGAACTGGCAGAGGAAAATGAGATCGTTTCGCAGGATCCGGAGTTTTCCAGAGAATACTGTGTCAATTTGTGTGATTCCGTATGGGGAGACCTGTGGAAGACAGAGTAGACAAGTGACATATAGTCTGTTAAAATAAAAAAAGTTGTTGATGCAACAACAAAATGCGACCTATTTTGCAGAATAATCCATAAGAAATATTTTTACTGCCGGCAAGGCGGCGTGTTATAATAAAAATACATATAGGGGTACGCAAACGAGAAGAGAGAAGGCAAAGGAGGAGTTACAATGAAACAACAGTTGGAACCGTTGTTTACGCCGTGGAAGATCGGAAACTGTGAGATTAAGAACCGCATTGTTCTGACATCCATGGGTGGCACAAACCTGTTGGGATGGATGGAAGTGAACCATTTTGACAAGGATGGTGCGAAATTTATTCTGGAGGTAGCGAAAAATAATTGCGGTCTGGTGCTTCCGGGATGTCAGCCGGTATACAATCCCATGTACGGACAGTGGCTGTATAAGAAGAAAAAAATGTATGAGGATCTGGCAAAGTGGATGCCGGAGTTCCACAAGACAGGAGCAAAGCTGTTCGTCCAGCTGACGGCAGGTTTCGGCAGATCGTTCACCATCAGTGAAATGATGGAGACCCTGTACACCAATAAGGCATTGCGGGTACTGGCGAAGCCTTTTATGGATCTGGACAAGATTACAGCCGCACCCAGCCCGTCTCCGAATCGCTGGTCAGATAAAGTTCCTTCCCGGGAGATGACTGTGGAGGAGATTCAGGAGTTCATCACCGCATTCGGTAAGACTGCAAAATTATTAAAGGATGCCGGTGTGGACGGTGTGGAGATCCATGCGGTACATGAAGGCTATCTGCTGGATCAGTTTACTTTAAAATATGTGAATCATCGAACCGATGAGTATGGTGGATCTTTTGAAAACAGATATCGTTTTGCTGTAGAGATCGTAAAAGAGATCAAGAAAGTCTGCGGGCAGGATTTCCCTGTGTCTCTTAGGTACAGTGTGGAATCCAAGACCAAGGGCTTCCGTGAGGGAGCACTTCCCGGAGAAAGCTTCACAGAAGCAGGCCGTGATATGGCAGAATCCGAAAAAGCAGCGAAGTATCTGCAGGATGCCGGTTACGATATGTTAAACTGCGATAACGGTACTTACGATGCCTGGTACTGGGCACATCCCCCTATCTATATGCCGGAGAACTGCAATCTGGAGGATGTGGCGCATATCCGTAAATTCGTGGATATCCCTGTGGTATGCGCCGGACGTATGGATCCGGAGACGGCTGCGGCTGCTATTGCAGACGGAAGAATCGATGGTGCCGGATTCGCCAGACAGTTCCTGGCAGACCAGGAATGGGTGACCAAGCTGATGAATGATAAGGAGGACGACATCCGTCCCTGTATTCTGTGCCACAACGGCTGCTTCAACATGTGTCACTATAAGGGAGTTCCCAATGATCAGGCATTATCTGATTCCCTGCATCTGGCACGCTGTGCGGTAAATGCCGAGACCATGCAGTGGGAGAAGCACAAGATCGTCCCGACCACCAGCCCGAAGAAAGTACATATTATCGGTGGCGGGATGGGGGGGATGGAGGCTGCCAGAGTACTGAAGCTGCGGGGACATGAGCCGGTGATTCACGAGCAGACAGATCACCTGGGCGGAACCTTTATTGCTGCCAGTGCGGAAAGCTACAAGGGAAAACTGCGGGATCTGCTGACCTGGTATCGGAAGCAGATGACAGATTTGGGGATCGAGATTCATTACAATGAAAAAGTGGAGAGTATCGATCAGTTTGCCGGTGTTCCCGTGATCATTGCTACCGGAGCAGTGCCCAGAGTACTGAAAAAAGTGCCCGGTCATGAGAAGATGGTTGAAGCATGCGAATACCTTACCGGTACTCCCGTAGGAGAAAAGGTTGCCGTCATCGGCGGCGGACTCACCGGCTGTGAGATTGCTTATGAACTGGCGCTGCAGGGCACTTTTT
>ERZ780058.245-NODE-245-length-12565-cov-4.21863_pt1 | contig 12565 bp, 8 predicted proteins | sample MGYA00511922_ERZ780058 | MGnify/ENA primary metagenome ERZ780058 (study PRJEB29588, sample SAMEA1970897) | human gut metagenome | biome: human gut; feature: human-associated habitat; material: faeces | place: Denmark | collected 2008/2010 ...
ATAAATCCAATGCTTCGCAAATTAAAAATTAATAATTAAAGAATTAAAAGTTGCCGTTCTTGTTACGGAATTCGTAATAGGACTGTTACGGCATCTGTATCTTATAGTGCTCTGACACATGCTTTGAACTGATCGCCGCGGTCCTCATAGCTCTTGAAGAGGTCGAAGGAGGCACAGCAAGGACTGAGCAACACGGTTTCACCTTTCTTTGCCAGCTTGAAGGCTGCTTCTACGGCATCCTGCATGCTGGTCTGCACGTCGGCTACGGGCAGTCCCAGACGGTCGAAGAAGGCGTGCAGCTTTTCGTTGTGCAATCCCAAATAGACCAGGGCAGAGCACTTTTCGCGTACGAGGTCTTCGATTTCCGTGTAATCGTTTCCTTTGTCTTTACCGCCGAGGATAAGTACGGTTTTGCCGGTCATGCTTTGTAGGGCATACCAGCAGGAATTTACGTTCGTAGCCTTGGAATCGTTGATGAAGCTCACGCCGCGTACGGTGGCTACTTTCTCCAACCGGTGTTCCACTCCCTTGAAGTCGGATAAGGCTTTGCGGATATATTCTTTCCGGATGCCGGCCAAATTGGCCGAGATGCCGGCGGCTAACGAATTGTATAGGTTGTGTGTGCCGTGCAGCGCCAGCTCCTCTTGCTCCATATTGAAGGCTATCGGTTCGTTGATTTCCACTTCACCGTCTTCCACGTATGCGATGGCCCCGTCTTCCTTCACGGCAGCGAACGGGTAGAGATGGGCGCGCAGGCCATGCTTGTCCAGCTCGCGCTTGATGATGGGGTCGTCGTTCCAGAAGATAAAAGCGTCTTCCGGTGTCTGGTTTTGGGTGATGCGGAATTTGGCGTCCACATATTTCTGCATACAGTGGTCGTAACGGTCCAAGTGGTCTGGTGTGATGTTCATCAGTACGGCAATGTTGGCACGGAAGTTATACATATTGTCCAGCTGGAAGGAACTCAGCTCAATGACGTAGTAATCATGCTGCTCCGTGGCTACCTGCAAGGCCAGGCTGTTGCCGATGTTGCCGGCGAGGCCGACGTTCAGGCCTGCACTCTTGAAGATGTGATAAATGAGCGAGGTGGTTGTAGTCTTTCCGTTCGAGCCGGTGATACAGACCATCTTTGCGTCAGTGTACCGTCCCGCAAACTCTATCTCAGAGATGATGGGCGTACCTTTTTCCTTTAATTTCATAATGAGCGGAGCGTCGTTGGGAATACCGGGGCTTTTCACTACTTCGTCAGCATTCAGAATCAGCTCTTCTGTGTGGTGTCCCTCTTCCCAGGCAATGCCGTATTTATCCAGCAGTTCCTTGTATTTGTCTTTGATGGCGGACATGTCGGAGACGAACGTGTCGAATCCTTTCACTTTGGCCAGTACGGCAGCGCCTGCGCCGCTTTCGCCAGCTCCTAATACTACAATTCTCATAATGTACTAATATGATTAATGTGCCAATGTGCTAATGAGCTGCGCTGTCGTGCCGCATGGCAATTAGCACATTGGCACATTAGCATATTGAATAATTATTATCTAATCTTTAATGTTATAATCGTTATCGCTGCCAATACAATCGTCACAATCCAGAAGCGGATGGTGATTTTGGATTCGTGGAACAACTTGTCCGGTTTGGTGAATACTACGCTGCATCCCGGCTCTATCAGGCTCATGGAAGTGCGGAAGTGGTCGTGTATCGGTGTTCTTTTGAAGAGACGTTGTTTCACGCCTTTCCGCTTGCCTGCCTTGTAATAGAGGCGTTGCAGGATGACCGAAAGGTTCTCCACCAGGAAGATACCGCAAAGGATGGGTATCAGCAGTTCCTTGTGAATAATGATGGCGTATACTGCGATGATTCCTCCAATGGTCAGACTGCCCGTATCGCCCATGAATACCTGGGCCGGATAGGCATTGTACCACAAGAAGCCGATAAGTGCACCGATAAAGGCACAGATAAAGATTACCAGTTCTTCCGAGCCGGGAATGTACATGATATTCAGGTAGCCGGCATATTCGATGTGGCTCGATACGTAGGCGAGTATTCCCAAGGTCAGTCCGATAATGGCAGAGTTCCCTGCCGCCATTCCGTCCATTCCGTCATTCAGGTTGGCTCCGTTGCTGACGGCGGTAACTACGAAAATCGTGATAATCACAAACAGTATCCAACCTGCTGTCTGGGCATGTTCACCCATGAAGCCCACTAGGTCGGCATAGTCGAAGTTGTTGCTCTTGAAGAATGGGATGGTGGTCTGTGTTGCCTTGATTTCCTTGGCGGCATGCACCACTTCTATCTGTCCGTCCGGTTTCTCTATTTCTATGTTCTCGCGGATAACCACCTGCGGACTGAGGTAGAGAGTCAGTCCGACGATAAGTCCCAAGCCTACCTGACCGATGATTTTGAACTTACCGTGCAGGCCTTCCTTGTCCTTCTTGAATATCTTGATGTAGTCGTCGGCAAAGCCCAGCGACCCCAGCCAGATTGTGGTAATCAGCATCAATATCATATAAATATTGCTCAATTTGCCCAGTAGTAGGCAAGGAATGAGTATGGCGAAAATAATGATGACACCGCCCATGCTGGGTACTCCCACCTTGTTTACGCCGAACGGGTCGATGCTGGCATCACGTTGCGTTTCAGTAATCTGCTTGCGTTTCAGTAGATTGATGAACTTATCTCCCCAGATACTCGAAATGAGCAATGCCAGAATGATTGCCATCAACGAACGGAAGGATGTATAGCCAAACATGCCCGCACCGGGGAAGTCATATTTGTCTAACCATTGAAATAAATAGTATAACATGATGTTAATTATTTAATTGTTTAATGTGCTAATGTGCCAATATGCTAATTGATAGTCTGGTATATCTGCTGGTAAAGGAATGAATATCCTACATGACGCATGGCAATTAGCACATTGGCATATCAGCACATTATTTCATTTAATATCTCTTTGTCGTCAAAATGGTGTTTCACGCCTTTAATCTCCTGATAATTCTCATGCCCCTTGCCTGCAACGAGAATCACGTCTCCCGGCTGTGCCAGCATGCAGGCTGTCTTGATGGCTTCGCGGCGGTCGGTGATGCTGATGGTTTTCTGCATGTCGTCTTTATCCAGTCCCGCCAGCATGTCGTTGATGATGTCCTGCGGCTCTTCAAAGCGCGGGTTATCGGAGGTGATGATGACCCGGTCGCTCAAGCGGGCGGATTCTTTGGCCATGATGGGACGCTTGCCTTTGTCGCGGTTGCCGCCGGCGCCCACAACGGTAATCACTTTCCCTTTTCCTTCCAGCACTCCGTGAATGGCGTTCAATACATTGACCAGGGCGTCTGGAGTATGCGCATAGTCCACAATGGCGGTGTAGCCTTTCGGTGAACGGATGGCATCGAAGCGGCCGGTTACCGGATGCAGCGTGCTGAGGGCAACCAGTACATCCTCTTCTTTCTTGCCAAGCAATACGGCAGTACCGAATACTGCCAGCAGGTTGTAGGCATTGAACTTTCCGATGAAACGTACTGCCAGTTCGTGATTGTTGAAGTCGAGTAACATTCCCTCGAAATGAGACTCCAAGACTTTGCCTTTGAAGTCGCTAAGACTACGCAAAGAGTAGGTGTATACCTTCGAACGGGTATTCTGCGTCATCACAAGTCCGTTCTTGTCATCCAGGTTGGTCAGGCTGAAAGCTCCTTTTGGCAGTTCGTCGAAGAACTTTTTCTTGGCTTTGAGGTAGTTCTCCACCGTTTTATGATAATCCAGATGGTCGCGGGTCAGATTAGTGAAAATACCGCCGGCAAACTTCAGACCGCTGATGCGCTTTTGGACAATGGAATGGGAACTGACTTCCATGAAGGCGTACTTGCAGCCGGAATCGGCCATTTCTCCGAGCAGGCGGTTCAGGGTTATCGGGTCCGGGGTGGTGTGTTCGGTCGGTACGGGCTGGTCGTCGATGTAATTGCATACAGTGGAAACCAGTCCGACCTTGTAGCCGAAATAGCGGAAAGTATTATATAATAAGGTGGCAACGGTTGTTTTTCCGTTGGTTCCGGTCACGCCGATGAGTTCCATCTTGGATGTAGGGTCGCCATAGAAAGTGGTAGCCAATTTCCCTACGGCATCTTCACTGTCTTTCACCTGAATGTAGGTGATGCCGGCCTTAAGCTCTTCCGGCAATTCTTCACACAATACTGCAACAGCCCCTTTATCGATGGCAGCCGGAATATAGGCATGCCCGTCGGTCTGCGTACCACGCATGGCCATGAACAGATGTCCGGTTCCTATCAGGCGGGAATCTATATTCACCCCCGTTATCTCCATGCTTGTACTTCCGGTAATCCGGACCGGCTGTATTGTTTGCAACAAATCACTTAATCTCATACCTTATTATATATAGTGTATATCCAAATCTTGTTTATTCTCATGTTAACGTAGTGTCAGGGCTATGGTTTGTCCTTTCACTATCCGGCTACCGCTTGCTATGGACTGGTTCCTCACCCGTCCTACGCCGTTTAGCCTTACTTTCAGTCCTTTACTCTCTAAAAGGTAGACAGCATCTTTCGCTCCCATACCTACCACGCTGGGCACGGTGCCCGAGGCCGGTTCCTGGTCTTGCAGGATGACTGCCGACGGAGCTGCTTGTGTATGCCCCCACTGTTCCTTTTTCTTTTGTCCGGCGAACTGTTTCTGAACGGGCACTTTCAAATCATTCAGTACAAGGAGTGCTTCGTTCATCTCTCCGGCTTTCACGGGAGGAATCACATTGGTGGTACTGTCTATGGCACTGCGTATGTCAAAACGCAGGTCTTTGGCATAAACTCTTTCTGCTATTTTCCCGAAGACACTACCTGCCATCAGACCGCCTGAAGCTGGTAACCCAGGCTTCTGGATGGAAACGATGCAACTGTATTTGGGTGCTTCCGAGGGGAAATATCCGCAGAAACTTACAAGGTAGTTCACCCGTCCCGACTTATATCCGGCGGCTCCTTGTGAAATCTGTGCCGTACCCGTCTTGCCCGATACAGAGAACTGCTTGCTGCCGGCGGGTTTTGCCAATCCTTGCGATACCACTTTCCGAAGGATTTCGCGGATTTGTGTCAGGGTATGGTCGGAGCATATCTTGGGATTGATTACTTCCGTAGGATATTCTTTCACTACCTCACCGTCCTTTACCGCTGCTTTCACAAATTTGGGGCGTACCATGACCCCGTTGTTGGCTATGGCATTGTAGAAGGTCAGTATGTTTATGGGAGGTACCTGGGTTTCGTAACCGATACTCATCCACGGCAAAGTCGTTTTGGCAAAATAACGCTCTTTAGGCCCTTTGATGTTGGGTTTCCCTTCACCGGGTATTTGCAGATGAAGCGGTTGGTCGATGCTCATGCGCTTCAAACCGTCCACGAACTTCTGCGGATTATCCTTGTAGTGCTTGTCGATGAGGTAGGAGACACCCACATTGGAAGAAACTTCCAGAATACGTGTCACATCTATCTTTCCGTAACCTCCCCGGTGCCAGTTGTGGTCCCTCATCTTGCTGCCGTACATATTCATAATACCGTTGCCCGTGTCTACCTCGGTATCCGGGGTTATCTTGCCATCTTCCAGTGCCACCATAATGGAGGCTGTCTTGAAGGTGGAGCCCGGTTCCAACATATCGCTGATGGCATTACTGTTCATTTCGTAGTAATTGCCGTCTCCGGCTTTCATCATGTTGACAATGGCCTTTACTTCTCCGGTAGCCACTTCCATCAGTACGGCTACCCCGACGTTGGCATTGATTTCCTTCAACTTGTCCACCAGGGCTTTTTCGCAGATGTCCTGCATGCCTACGTCGAGGGTGGATATGATGTCACAACCGTCTACCGGGGGAAGGTCTACGATATTCAGGTATTTATTCATCACCTTCTGACGGTGGGTAATACCGTTCCGTCCTTTCAGCAGGGTGTCGAAGGCCAGTTCAATGCCGTTACGGGCTCCCATGGCTGTATCGGCATAGAGACGGCCCAGGGTTTGGGCTGCCAAAGAACCGAACGGCTTTTTACGCTGGTTGTATATCTGTTCGTGGAAACCGCCTCGGTATTTGTTCATCTTGAATACGGGTAACCGTTTGGCTTCCTTATACTGAATGTAAGAGATGCGCCGGTTGCGGTTGGGAAGAATGTTGTAGTTCCGGCTCTTCATCTCCCGCCCCTTGCGCAGATGGCTTTTGAAGGTGGCGGCACTGATGTCCGGAAAAATCTGATGAAGCCCGATACAGATGGAATCGAAATTGGCTTTCCAGATAGAATCCTTGCGCTGCTGGTCCTTTTTGCGGCGCTTCTCGTCCCTTTCGCCGGACATGAAGTCCATATATATTTTATATTCCGGCAGCGAACTTGCCATCAGTTTGCCATCCGAGGACAGGATATTTCCCCGGTTGGGCTTCACCGTTACATTCTCTTTTACGAAGCGGTCGGCTACATCGTGCCAGTACTGTCGCTCAGCAAACATAATCATGGCGCCTTTCACAACAATAGCTATCCCCACCAACCCCATGAGTAGGACGACGAAGAAGTAACGGGTCATTATGTTTTTTTTATTTACAGCCAATGTTATTTACGATTTAACGATTTACGATGTACTATTGAAATTACTTTAATCCTCAATTCTCCATTATTTTAGTAAGTACGGTGGATTAGTGGAAGTCTGCAAATCGCTTTCTTTGGTGGCGATGTATTCCTCGATGCGCGATTGGCGGCTCCGCTCCATCAATTCCGAACTGCGTGTCAGGGCATCGTACTTGATGTCTATCAGCTCTTTTTTAAGATTGTCTATCTCTATCAGTTGCAGTTGGCATTCGTAACGGTTGTTGATGTAAATAATGATAAGCACCATGATAAGGAACAACAATCCGGCTTGGCGGCGGAAGAAGTCTGTGGCCAGAATGTCGCCTCCGATGATGTTCTTCAGTGAGGTGCGTTTTTTCACCTTTTCCGTATTCTTTTCTTCTTGCTTCTTTTCCATTGCTAGTCACTAATCATTCATTACTCTTTCTGCAATTCTCAGCTTGGCGCTGCGCGAACGCGGATTGCGCTCTATCTCTTCCTCGTCCGGTACAATCACTTTGTTGTTGACTAGCCGGAACGGGGTCAATACGTTCCCGAAGAAATCTTTTTCGGCCTTGCCTTCCACGTTGCCGGTTTTCATGATATTCTTCACCATACGGTCTTCCAGGGAGTGATAGGTTATCACCACCAGGCGGCCTCCCGGCTTTAGCGCTTCTGTTGCCGCATACAGCATTTCTTTCAGTGCTTCCATTTCCTGGTTTACCTCAATGCGCAATGCCTGGAATACTTTTGCCAGTTCTTTCTTCTCGCGTTCGCGGCCGAAGAGTGGTTTGACGATTTCCAGAAATTCGCCGATGGTGGCAATTCTCTGCGTAGCCCGTGCCTTAACGATGACAGATGCCAGTTTCCGGCTGTTCTTCAGCTCGCCGTACAGATAAAAAATATCGGCCAGCTTTTCTTCTTCGTAGGTATTCACGATGTCGGCAGCGGTCAGGCCGGCACGCTTGTTCATACGCATATCCAGTGCCCCGTCGAAGCGGAAGGAGAATCCCCGTTCGCTGTCATCAAAGTGATGGGAAGATACGCCGAGGTCGGCAAGTATGGCATCCACTTTTTCGATGCCGTGATAGCGTAGGAAGTTGTGCAGGTAGCGGAAGTTGCTGCGTACGAATGTAAAATGCGGGTTGTTCACAATGTTACGTTCCGCATCCTCGTCCTGGTCGAAGCTCAGCAGCCGGCCGCCGTCTTCCAGGCGGGACAGTATCTCGCGCGAATGTCCTCCTCCACCAAACGTTACGTCTACATACGTGCCGTCCGGACGGATGTTCATTGCATCTACGCTCGGCATCAGCAATACGGGGATGTGATATGTTGTTTCTTCTTTCATCATCTGTTGTTTATAGCTTATTTTCGTCACAACAAATATTTTCGTCTCCCAGCAGTTCTTCAAGAGCCTCGCTGAACTCGTCGGGGTTCATGAATGGTTGGTCGGCACGTTCCTTAGCCCAGATTTCTATTGTGTTGTCCACACCAATGAAGCGGACATCACTTTGTATACCCGCCATTTGCAGGTAACGTTTTGGGAGCAGGATGCGTCCGTTCCCGTCAGGGGTCATGACTTCCGCGTCACTTACGAACTGGCGGAAAATCATTTGTTGTTTGGCGTTCCATTTATTCAGCCGGCAGCGAAGTTGGTTTTGAGTGGCAAACCATACACTTTCCGGGTAGAGCACCAGGCAATCCTGATACACGTCCTTACGCAACACGAGTCTTTCTTCAGAAGCGGCTTGCAGCTGTTTCCGGAAGGTGGCCGGGATGAAAACTCTTCCTTTTGCATCCGCCTTAGCCTCGATATTACCTAAAAATTGTATCATTTCTCACCTTATTATAATAAGCGACGGTAAAAATACACATTTCCCCACAATTCCCCACAATCTTTTAACTAAAATCTTAGGAAGAAGTTTTCAACACCTTGTTGATAGCTTATTCATTTGATAATGAAGCTGCTTTTGAAACGCTTTGCTGGTGGGGGATTCGTGTAGTCTCTTTTGAAAAGATTCGGTTGAGGATGACGGTCTTTGGTTTGAAAGTCGCTTGTTGGTGGAATGGTGTCTTGGGTGGGAAACTTCTTTCCCAGCTTTGCGGATATCTAAACCAAGACTTGGTTTCTCTATCCCCAGGCTTGGTTTGGAAAAACCAAAGTTTGGGATAAAGCTCTTTCTTAACTCTTTCTTGTTTTAGTATTAACTTCTGAAACTTTTTTTGTTAACTTCCCGTCTATTTTGTGAACGTTACTACTTACCGGAAGATGATGGGAGGGAGGAGTGATAATATTCCCCCTGGAGTGGTTGATTATTACATTCATCCACAGAATCCAGGGGGGATAAATGTTTTTTTACTGTATGCTGTTCAGCAAGTCTAGCTTGCCCTCGTTCACCAGTTTTAGAATGAGTTCGCCAAACAATGTGTTTTGCCATGCAAACCAGGCGCGGGTGAACTTGGCGGGATTGTCTTTGTGGAAAGACTCGTGCATAAAGCCGGTTCCGGCTTCTGTATCCATCAACATCTTCACGCAAGTTTTAATCTCTTCATCGTTCTGGCTTGTGAAGGCTTTCATCATGATGCTCATCGGCCAAATCATGTCGTAGCCGATGTGCGGACCTCCAATGCCTTCGCCTGCCGTACCTTTGAAGAAGTATGGGTTATCCTCGCTCCATACGAAACGACGGGTGTTCTGGTAAATAGGATCGTTGATGTCCACATCGCCCAGATAGGGCAGTGCGATAAGGCTCGGTACATTGGCGTCGTCCATCAGAAGGTGGTTGCCGAAACCGTCTACCTCGAAGGCATAGATGGTGCCGTATTTGGGATGGTTGTAGGTAGCGTATTTTCGTAGGGCGGTTTCTACTTCTCCGGCCAGGTCGGTACATTCTTTTGCAAGCTCCGGGCGGTTATTGACTTCAGTCAGAATCTCGGCTGCCTTACGCAGCGAAGATACGGCGAAGAAGTTGGAGGGTATCAGGAATTGGAAGGTGGTGGCGTCATCGGAAGGGCGGAAAGAAGATGCAATCAGTCCGACCGGTTTCACCGGATTGCCCCAGCCGTCGTTGGTCATCGTGTCCAGTGCGCGTTCAGTTACCCGCTGGAAATGGTAGGAACCGCGTCCGTCACGGCGCTGTTGGTCGCGGAAGGTGGTCAGGATGTTTTGGATTGCTTTTATCCACTTGGCATCGAAGATGCTTGTATCACCGGTCGTTTTCCAGTAATGGTAGGCAAGGCGTAGCGGATAACACAGTGAATCGATTTCCCATTTACGCTCGTGCACCTCGTCGTTCATGTCGGTAAGGTCGGTTTTCCAGTGTCCGTCGGGGATGGGGCCGTCGTTGAAGGCGTTGGCAAACGGGTCTACATTAATCAGCTTGAATTGGCGGTTGATGACTCCTGCAAGCATCGTCTTCAGTTCCTTGTCTTCATTGGCCAGCTGTACGTAGGGCCACACCTGCGCACCTGAGTCGCGGAGCCACATGGCATGGATATCTCCGGTGTAGACAAATGTGTCGGGCTTCCCGTCTTTCTTGTCCTTGCGGAAATGGACGGTGGTGTCCAGCGTGTTGGGAAAGCAGTTAGTGAACATCCATGACAGCTTCTGATTTTTCAGCAGCTGCTGTATCCGTTGAATTTGTTCTTCTACGGCTTTGGAACGGAACAGTCGTTTTGATTCTACCGGTCGGTTGTCTTTCTTGATAGCGTCGGAGGCGCATACGTGGTTACTCATGGCCGGCTGTACGGCAAAAACGGCAGGAGGAGACATTGTTATTGCTGCAAATGTGCAGGCTGTAATGATTGTCTGTTTTTTCATGTTGTTTATTAATTACTCGGTTTTTCTTTAGGTATCTTGGTTTGTGTCCCATGATTGCCCAAAGATAAGCATATTTACTTTTTTATCCGGCCAATTAATAAACAATTCTTAGGTTGCCGTATTCTCTTATCTGAAATCTTTCAGTTCCTGCTGCAGTTTCTGGCGGGTAAAGAAGATGCGGCTCTTTACTGTTCCAAGTGGGAGGTTCAGCTTTTCTGCGATTTCACGGTACTTGAAACCGGAGACATGCATGGAGAAAGGTATCTTGTACTCACGTGGCAAGGCATTGACAATGCGGTGCATTTCCTTCAGGTCGTAGGCGCCTTCTGTGCTGTCGAGTGTGAGGTCGTGCGGCGTGTTCAGATGATAGAGATTGTCTGTGGTATCTACAAATGTCTGGTCACGTACCACTTTACGGTAATTGTTGATGAAAATATTACGCATGATGGTATATATCCATCCTTTAAAGTTGGTATCAGGTGTGTACTTCTCTTCATTGTCCAGAGCTTTCAGGGATGTCTCTTGAAGCAGGTCGTTGGCCTCTTCGCGGTCGGAGGTTAATTTATATGCAAAGCGTAATAAGTCGTTTTGAACTCCGAGTAGGTCTTGGGTAAATGTTCTATTATTCATAATGGATGTTTTTTAAATTATTGTTCGTTTTATTGATGATGCAAAGCTACGGATGATTTCTCTTTTTGATAGACGGAAATCAAACTCTCTTTGGGGTAAAATCTAACAATTGGCAGTTTTCGGGTGGCTTTGGTTAGCTTTCAGTGCCTCGGATAGGTGGAAAAGTGGGATGTAGCCAGAGATTGCTATCCTGATTTTTGTAAATAATATTGTCGCAAAGCGTAACGGCTTGAATGAGTTTGTGTACGAAATACAAGGGGCGAGACCATGAAAGGCAGACGCGGGATTGTCCCGGCCTGCCTTTCTCTCTTTTGATACAACTAAAATCTGTACTCTTCTTAATTTATGGAAATCACTGGTTTTATATGCTGAGTGCTTAAACAAAATCCTTCAAGTCTTGTTGTAGTTTTTGACGGGTGAAGTAAATGCGGCTCTTTACCGTGCCTAAGGGCAACCCTAGCTTCTCTGCAATTTCGCGGTATTTGAAGCCGGAGACATGCATGGAGAAGGGAATCTTGTACTCCCGTGGAAGGGAGTTGACAATGCGGTGCATCTCTTTCAGGTCATATGCGCTTTCTGTGCTTTCAAAAGCGGCGTCGCGCGGCAGGTTCAGGTGATAGAGATTGTCCGTGGTATCCACGAAAGTCTGGTCACGCACCACTTTGCGGTAATTGTTGATGAAGATATTGCGCATGATGGTGTATATCCATCCTTTGAAATTAGTATCGGGCGTATACTTCTCTTCGTTATCCAGAGCTTTCAGGGATGTTTCCTGCAAGAGGTCGTTGGCTTCTTCACGGTCGGAAGTAAGTTTGTATGCAAAACGCAATAAATCGTCTTGAACTCCGAGCAGGTCTTTTTTAAATGTTATATTGTTCATATGTGCTATGTTTTTTTTCGTTAATCTTGATATTGCAAGTTTACGGAAGTTTTCTCTTTCAGGCAGACGGATTTCAAACACACTTTAGGGGAAAAACTATCAATTGACAGTTTTTAGGTGCTATTTGATAGATTTCGGGTGCAGTTTTCTGTCATTTTTTTGCGATTAATTAAAAAGATGAGTTAATTTTGCGCATTCATTTCATCAAAAGAAGAATGGCTGACGACTCTTTATTTTTGATTGACATAGACAAGATACTTCGGGAAAAGGCTCCGAAGCAGTCTAAGTATATCCCCAAGTTCGTGGTTTCTTATTTGAAGCATATCGTTCATCAAGAGGAATTGAATGTCTTTTTGCGGGAGTCGAAAGATAAAGTCGGTGTGGATTTTCTGAAAGCTTGTCTGGAGTTCCTTGATGCCAATATTGTGGTAAAGGGGGAGGAGAATCTGCCTAAAGAAGGGCTTTATACTTTTGTATCCAACCATCCCCTGGGTGGGCAGGACGGAGTGGCGTTGGGTTATGTCCTGGGCTCCTTTTATGGCGGCAAGGTGAAATATATGGTCAACGACCTGCTGATGAACCTGCACGGACTGGCACCGCTCTGTATCCCCATCAACAAGACGGGAAAGCAGGCCAAAGACTTCCCGAGAATGGTGGAGG